>Ga0228634_1000073_pt1 | contig 89286 bp, 77 predicted proteins | sample 42DmetaG_FD_190063 | JGI IMG/M metagenome (GOLD analysis project Ga0228634, IMG submission 190063) | Seawater microbial communities from Monterey Bay, California, United States - 42D | ecosystem: Environmental > Aquatic > Marine > Coastal | place: USA: California | collected 2016-09-27 | reverse complement strand
CTGCTGGTCCGTCACAAACTACTGTTCTTCCATCTTTAGTTAATTGGAAAGTTGCATCTGGTGATGGATTAACTACGATAGGGTAGGTTACCTCATCGCTACATCCACCTTCTACGATAGCTTTTAACTTCACATTGAAGCTTTTTGATTCTGAATACAAGTGAGTTGGAGATAAGTCAGAACTACTAGTTCCGTCTCCAAATGTCCACTCATAAGTTAAATCTCCAGCTGCTACTGTTGATTTGTTTGTAAATGAAACCTCTTCATTTTCACAAATTGAGTTGCCTACTTCGAAGTCAGCTACTGCTTGTAACACTACATTTACCTCTTTTTCGATTGAACTTGAACATCCATTCAAATCTGAGATGGTAAGTTTTACAATTTTTGGTCCTACTTTAGAGAACAAGTGACTAGGATCTGCTCTTGTAGCATCTGCTTCTCCTGCAAAATCCCACTCATATGAACTATTCGCTCCTCCATTTGGAAGTGATCCTGTGATAGTGAAGTTAATAGGTGTCAAGTTACACGCAGCATCCCAAGCAAAATCTGCCTCTGGAGACTCTTGTAAAACAATATCCTTAGTGAAGACATTCACACAACCGAATTCAGAAGTAGCTGTTAAAGTAACAGTCTTGGTACCAGGTGTACCAAATGCAAATGCAGGGTTTTGCTCTCTAGAGATTCCCTCTCCAGCAAAGTCCCATGCATAACCCATATTTGCTCCATTTTCAATAGTAGAGCCATTGTTAAAATCTACGTTTACGAAGTTACACTCACCTTCACTAGTAAAACCAGCTGTTGGCATCTCAAACTGGTAAGCGTTTTTCGTTAATGATGAGGAACATCCATTAGCTGTCGCCGTTACGCTAATCTTACGTTGACCTGGTGTGGCAAAAGTATACGCTGGATCTACATCCGTGGTAGAGTATTCTCCTGCAAAATCCCAGTCATAGACTATTGGGTCAGCGACTGGCAATGTGGTGCTGTTTTTAATCTTAATTGGTAGCCCTTCACAAGCATTCAACACTTTAAAGTCAACCAATGGTCTTGGTGTTACGTTAATCGTGTTATTGGTCTTGTAAACAAACTTAGGATATACACCGTTTCTTACAGTCATTTCAATATTTACACCATTGCCATAAGTAGTATATTCCCAGAAACCATCTTTGAAATCTGAATTATCATCCGTTACTGCTGGATCTGGATCATCAAATTCCCAGTTAGTTAACATGTAATCCGTTCCTTCGAGTGTAGATGTATTTTTAAACTGAGCAATATCTCCTAAACAGATATCAGCTGAGTTAAATGACGGAACTGGCACATGTGGCACATAGATATGACGAATCATTGTTGTGTCGCACCCTGTATTGGCATCAGTTACTGATACACCTAAAGTTATTAACCTACCAGCTAAAGAATCTTCTGGCAAAATTGTGAATGATTCAGCTTGTGGAGTATATGAAAAACCTGCAGTAATTACATCGATATTGTTTTGATCTGTTGCAGTGAGGGTGTATGAATAATCTGCCCCAGGTGAAGTAGCACCATATTTGGTAGGTCTTGATATATCATATTCATTGGTATATGGAGCAGCAATAGCATCAGGATTTAATTCTGTTCCAGCTTCAAAGTAACCTTCAAAAGTTGTGCCTTGAGACAATAAAATTCCAGTAGGCGAAGATTCAATATCAAACGAGTAACTAGATGAATTATTAGTTGGGTCATCATCTTCACCATTAATATATGCATTTAACGTATTTGTTCCTGGTTTGTTAAAAAATGCAATTTTATCAAAGGTGTAATTTGCTGAAGCACCCGCAGCAATTGGTCCAGCAACAGTTTCAACAATAGGATTTCCACCATTGATGTCATAAGCCAAAGGAATATTTGAAACAGGAAAAGGATTATCATTTTTGATGGTCACACTCACTTTTTTACTAAAGTTCCCACATTCTGTTGGATTTGTTGTGAAATTGAGACCAAGATTAGAAAGATTCAAGTCAAATTCTGTTGCTCCAATGTCGGGAGTTGTTGTGCTACGAGTAACACCTTCTATATCGGTTGTTATACCTACAGGAATTCCTTTGTTTGATAATCCTAAAGAAGATATTCTGTAATCTTGGTTTGCTGCATCCACAAAACTTACCGATTCATTAATCCAATTGGTACCCATAGCTCCTATAAGTTCGCTGTATGTATCATGTCTAGTTCCGTTATTGATACCGTAAATAATATTCCCTGTTGAGTTTTCTAGATGAATATTATTGTTATCTAAATTAGCTGGTCCTCCAATACCTGTTCCATCAAATGAGTAGATACCAGTCAATGTATTTGTTGTCTGGTTCACATCGATATATACAATGTTATTTTTCACATCTCCATCTACATAAGCAAGGTATATGGCTCGACCAGTTTGGGTACTAGAAGTCTGACCTGCATCTTTGGCAATAGTGACCGTATTATGCAAAACATCTGTTCCAGCTGGATCATACGGGACATATAGGTATATTCCATAAGAAGCACTCTTTCCACTTAAGTCTACCACGTTGTTAGCAATAAGCCCCTTTTTAACTGCCGTACTATTACTATAAACATAGTATTCTATACCATATACAGCTCTCGTTCCATCTCTGTTCATGTTATAAATTTTATTATTGGATATGTTAAATCCACCAGGAGAATTATATTGATAAGCGAAAATACCATAGTTTGTTCGTGTAGAAGTATGCCCAGTATTATGCACTTTGTTATTGGTGATTGTTGTCCCTTCATCACAGTAGTATGTTCGAATTCCATAATTTTTAAAATCTTTAATCTCATTGTTATGAATCGTATTAAATTTATTGTCTGGGTTATTTCTCTCATCAGCCATAAAAATTCCCCAGTACGGACCCTCATTGACTGGAGCACTTGTCACATTATTGACTATCATGCAGTGTTCTGCTGCATTGGCGTATGTATACACCGAAGTGTTGCTTCCATTTCCCAGTAATACGTAACAGTTTCTTGAGGATGTACTGGTCATATTGGGCATATTCAGTTGGCAATTGGATATGGTTACATAAGTAGAAGCATCTCTAATTTGAACACATCGACCATAAAAAGACCCTGTATTTTCAATAATTAGATTGTCCAGCGTAAAATGGTCCGTACTTTTGAAGGTAAATACAGGAGATCTAGAAACTAACCCAACATGAGAGACCGTATTGCCATTTCCATTGAGGGTAATGGTGTTAGTAGAGCTAGCACCTACGATGTCTTTAAACTCCACCCATTGATAATATGGTCCAGAGTTTGCAACGACATCAACAGTTACTGGACCAGAGACCCCATACTTATTGATGGTGTCTGCAAAATCCACAAAACTTTGATAATTTGAACCAGTAGTAATAGCACTTGAGTCGATGGTGTAGTTTCCACTCAACTGGGCAATTGCTGAACATGTCAGTAGGACAAAGCTAAAAGTGAAAACTGTTTTTAGTTTGAAAAGCCAATTTCGTTGTTTGTAATTTTTTTTCATAGGATTGAATTATATTTAATTATGAACGAAGTTAGCCTTCATTGACAACCTTAATCAATAGGGTTGCAGGTCTTTGACCAATACATGACATAGTAAGGCTATAAAATGGAATAAAATTTAGAAAGACTAAGGCATAGCCTTGTGTTAAGTCATTGATCTTTAGTTTATTATATTCCAAAATATGACATTTATGATATTGGTCATATTTTAATATGATATTTATCCAAGCAGTGTTTAGTGACTGTTTTTATCTAAAAAATTGATGGAAATTTAACCAAAAGATGCTTCATATAGAGTGAAGCTAAAAAAGATAATGTTAAGAATAATGATCTTATTTATCTTTTTCAGGAGCTTTTCCTTTTTCCTTCTTAAAGACAAGCTTGTCTTGTTTCTTGTTGTATTTAACATGAATCAAGTCGCCTTCATTGATGTCGGATTTAAGGATTTCTTCTGCCAGGGGATCCTCGAGGTACTTTTGAATAGCTCTATTGAGTGGTCGAGCACCAAAATCAGAATCAAACCCTTTTTCAGCCAAGTAGTTTTTAGCCTCTTTGTCTAGCTTTATTTCGAATCCAATTTGTTTGATTCGAGAGATTAATTCTTCTAGGGATAATTCTAGTATTTGTTGAATGTGCTCTTTTTCAAGGGAATTGAATACTATGACATCATCAATTCTGTTTAGAAATTCAGGAGAGAAGAAGCGTTTGAGTGCATTTTCAATCACTCCTTTAGAATTTAAATCAGCAGCTTGAGTTTTGGCATTAGTTCCAAATCCAACTCCAGCACCAAATTCTTTAAGCTGTCGTGAACCAATATTAGAGGTCATGATGATGATAGTATTTCTAAAATCAACTTTTCTCCCCAGACTATCCGTTAAAAAACCTTCGTCCAATACCTGAAGAAGGAGGTTAAATACATCAGGATGAGCTTTTTCAATCTCATCAAAAAGAATTACAGCATATGGTTTTCTTCTGATTTTTTCAGTAAGGATACCGCCTTCTTCATAACCCACGTATCCTGGAGGTGCCCCTACTAGTCTGGATACTGCAAATTTCTCCATGTATTCACTCATATCAATTCTCATAAGTGCCTCTCTAGAATCGAACAAGTATTTGGCGAGTGTTTTGGCCATTTCTGTCTTACCAACGCCTGTGCTTCCTAAAAAGATGAACGATCCAATGGGTTTGTTAGGTGCCTTTAATCCAGCTCGCGTACGTTGGATGGCTTTGGTTAGTTTAGCAACGGCCTGATCTTGACCAATGACACTTCCTTTTAATTCTTCTCCCATCTTAAGGAGACGATTTCCTTCTTTTTGAGCGATACGTTTGGTAGGAATACCAGTCATCATAGCAATTACATCTGCTACGTCATCTTCTTTGACTTTGTATCGTTGTGTTTTGCTATCTTCTTCCCATTGTACTTTTTCATCTTCTAAGTTTTCAAGAAGAGATTTTTCTTCGTCTCGAAGTCTTGCAGCTTCTTCATATTTTTGACTTTTAACGACACGATTTTTATTTTCTTTAATTTCCTCTATTTTCTTTTCGAGTTCAAGAATATTTTGAGGAACATGAATATTACTTAAGTGAACACGAGCACCAACTTCGTCAAGCACATCAATAGCTTTATCAGGTAAATGACGGTCTGTAATGTACCTAACACTCATTTTTACAGCAGCATCGAGGGCTTCTGGAGTGTATTCCACACTGTGATGGTCTTCGTATTTGGTTTTAATATTTTCAAGTATTTCAAGGGTTTCTTCTGGAGAGGTAGGCTCAACCATAACACTTTGAAATCTTCGTTCTAGGGCACCATCTTTCTCGATGTATTGGCGATATTCATCAAGTGTAGTAGCACCGATACATTGGATTTCTCCACGTGCAAGGGCTGGTTTAAACATATTAGATGCATCCAAAGATCCACTTGCCCCCCCAGCACCGACAATGGTGTGTATTTCGTCAATAAAAAGGATGACATTGTCAGTCTTTTCAAGTTCTGTCATGACAGCTTTCATCCGTTCTTCAAATTGTCCTCTGTATTTAGTACCGGCAACAAGGCTTGCCAAATCAAGCGTTACAACCCTTTTGTCAAATAAGACCCTTGAGACTTTTCTTTGTGAGATTCGAAGTGCTAGCCCTTCAGCAATAGCAGTTTTTCCTACACCGGGCTCTCCGATGAGCACAGGATTATTCTTTTTTCTTCTACTTAAAATTTGAGAAACTCGTTCAATTTCTTTTTCTCGACCTACAATTGCATCTAATTTGTCAGCTTCTGCCAATTTGGTCAAATCTTTTCCAAAGTTATCCAATACAGGAGTTTTGCTTTTGGATTTTGGTTTGCTTTGTGGTGGGGTAGATTTACCAGATTCTTCTTGGTAAAATTCCTCAGGTGAATCACTGCTCATTTCGATTGATGCATCTGGAAATTTATCTTCCATGGCATTTTTAAATAAATCGTAATCGACACCAAATTGGTTAAGTATCTGGGAAGCTACGTTATCTTCATCTCTAAGTATGGAGAGTAATAAATGCTCTGTTCTGATGACGTCATCTTTGAATATCTTAGCTTCTAAGTAGGTGATTTTTAGGGCTTTTTCAGCTTGTTTGGTAAGTGGAATATTTCCAATGTTGGAGGTTTTGTTTGAAGTATCTCTAATACTGTCTTCAATTGCTTTTTTGAGTCTGAGCATATCAATACCCATACCTTTCAAGTGTCTTATTGCCTTTCCGTCTCCTTGTCTAATTAGTCCTAACAAAAGGTGTTCTGTTCCAATATAGCTATGACCTAATCGTATAGCTTCTTCACGACTAAATTGTATTACTTCTTTTACTCCTGGTGAAAATTGTGCCTCCATCTTATATGAATATAACAAATATAAGACCAAAAAAGTGTGTCATGTCATCAAATTAAATCCTTTACTATTTTTTTACAATTTATGGTAAAAACGTCTTTTCAATTTGTGCAAATTGAGTTGTTTAGTGCTTTTAAGTTGATAACTATAAAATCCCTTATTATCAGTTGTTTAGGAAATGTATATTTGAGTAAATTACGTAGTAATATCGTGAAACCTTTTTGTGGTGTTTGAAGCTGTGTTGATAAAATGACTCTGATAATGAGTTGTTTATATGATATTTTTTTGGTTGTCAACGTTCCACAAACATTTTTTTATGATTTGTTAATAATTTTAATTGTCTATTCTATTGCTAGGAAATGTTACAGAGCTTAATAATTTTGATAGTCTTAAGCGTAATTATTTAATATTTTAATAGTTTATTATAATACACTACAGTATGGAAAAAAAACGAGTCAATACCCCTAAAAGTAAGATGTCACTAAGTAATATGAATCAGATGTCAAAACTGCAACCGCAGGCTCGTGATTTAGAAGAAGCTGTTTTGGGGGCTCTTATGCTCGAAAAATATGCCCCTGAAAAAGTGGCTAGTTACCTTAAAAAAGATGCATTCTATGTAGAGAGTCATCAGATGATTTATGAGGCGATTCTTCAGCTATTCATGGCGGGTAATCCTGTGGATATTCTGACAGTGACAGAACAGTTGCGTAAAAATGCTAATCTAGAAGCTGCCGGAGGGGCTTTCTACATTACTTCATTGACCAACAGAGTTAGTAGTGCTGCAAATATTGAATATCATGCTCACATAGTTATTCAAAAAAGTATTCAACGCCAATTGATTTCAGTAGCTGGTGTGATAGGTGAGAAAGCATTTGAAGAGACCTCAGATGCGTTTGAACTATTGGATGAATCTGAAAAGAAATTATTTGAGATTAAAAATGATAGCATGACCAAAAATTATGACACGGTTAGTGATCTTATTGCAAAAGCTATCAAGGATATTGAAGAATCAAAATCAGATAAAGATGGTCTTTCAGGAATTGCTACTGGTTTCACGGAGTTAGATCGAATGACCTCTGGATGGCAAAATAGTGACCTGATTATACTAGCTGCAAGACCTGGTATGGGTAAAACAGCTTTTGTATTGTCTGTAGCTAGAAATGCAGCGGTTATTGGTAATAAGAATATAGCACTTTTTTCCTTAGAGATGAGTAGTCTTCAGTTGGTCAAAAGATTGATTTCGTCAGAAGCCGAATTATCCTCTGAAAAAATTAGAAGCGGGAAATTAGCCGAGCATGAATGGCAGCAGCTACATACTAAAATTAGTACAATTGAAGATGCTGGAATTTTTATTGACGATACACCTGCACTAACCGTATTAGATTTGAAGGCTAAAGCTCGAAGACTTAAACGTCAACGAAATATTGACATGATAATCATTGATTACCTACAATTAATGAGGGCTGATGAGGGGAATAAAAAGATGGCGGGTAATCGTGAGCAAGAGATATCTTATATTTCTAGATCATTGAAATCATTGGCAAAAGAGCTGGATATTCCTGTCATTGCATTAGCTCAGCTTAGTAGGGCTGTAGAGCAAAGACAAGACAAACGTCCGATGTTATCTGACCTTCGTGAATCTGGATCTATTGAGCAGGATGCAGATCTTGTGACATTTATTTACAGACCAGAATATTATGGTATTACCCAAGATGAGGAAGGTAATGATAATGAAGGTCTAACCGAATTAATTATCCGTAAGCATAGAAATGGCTCACCAGGTACAGTAAACCTTAAGTTTGTAAAACACTACGGTAAGTTTACAGATTGGGGTTACAGCAACTATGGGGCAGACACATTTACTGATAGTAGTGTAACTTATACTAGTAAAATGAACGACATGTCTCCATTTAATCCAGGAGAGGATGATCCGTTTTAATCTTATTTGGTTATAAATTCACCCTTCATTAGACCCCAGTGACCGGGGTAGGAGCATATGAACTCATAATTTCCAATTCTTGGAGTTTTAAAAGAAAAATATACAGTTTCTCCTATTTGAGCAAGTGGTGAATGTGCAATAACATTTTGGTCATTAGGTTTGACATAGGCATTTTCCTTGTGGCTCAAACCAGCTTGACCAACATCATTTGCAAATCCTTTTTTAATGATTACAATGTTATGGGGCATCGTAGCATCTGAACTCCTGTTAGTTAGAGCAATAGTTATATTTTTATTGGCGGGTACACGAATGACTTTTTTATTAAATTTCATTTCGCTCATATTAGCCCCTAGTGCATCTATAAAAAGGGTATCGGTAGTGATAATCTTTGATTTAGCAATTGGAGCAGACGAAACAGGTTCCTCATTTTCGAACCCAGTTTGTTGGTTTCCACCACTACATCCTACAATTAGAAATAAGACGAGTAAAACAAGTATATTTTTCATTTTCAGTAATTTTAGCTATGAAAGGGGTACTCATAATTGGTTGGAGATACAAAAGTTTCTTTGATGGTTCTCATGGATGTCCAACGCATCAAGTTTATAGGTGCTCCAGCTTTGTCATTAGTTCCACTACCTCTGGCACCGCCAAAGGGTTGTTGTCCTACAACAGCACCAGTTGGTTTATCATTGATGTAGAAATTACCTGCTGAGTTTCTTAATATATCAAGGGCAGTATTAATGTGTTCGCGTCCTTTAGCATAAATGGCTCCTGTCAAGGCATATTCTGAGGTATTATCAACTATATGAAGTGTTTTTTCATATTCTTCATCTGGATATACATAAATGGATAAAACGGGGCCGAATAATTCATCACACATGGTTGCATAAGCTGGATTCGTAGTTTCAATAATGGTCGGACGAATAAAGTAACCTTCGCTATCATCATATGAACCTCCAGCAATAATTTCAGCATCCGAACTTTCTTTAACTCGGTCAATATAGCCTGATATCTTACGGAAAGATTTTTCATCAATTACAGCATTTACGAAATTGCTAAAATCCTCAGTAGTTCCCATTTTTAAGTTGTTGGTAGTTTCAACAAGAAGCGGTTTAAGTTCATCCCACATACTTTTTGGGATGTATGCTCTAGATGCTGCAGAACATTTTTGTCCTTGAAATTCAAAAGATCCTCTAACTAGAGCTGTATTTACTTGATTAATGTCTGCACTTGCGTGAACCATTACAAAATCTTTACCACCAGTTTCACCAACAATTCTAGGGTAACTGCGGTACTTTTCAATATTATTTCCTATGGTTTTCCATATTTGTCTAAATACACCTGTACTACCAGTAAAGTGAATTCCAGCAAAATCTCTGTGATTAAATATTACATCACCAGTAGTAGGTCCGTCAACATAAACAAGGTTGATAACTCCGTCAGGTAGTCCAGCTTCTTTGTATAATTCCATAATTACTTGAGCACTATAGATTTGGGTTTCTGCAGGTTTCCATACGATGGTATTCCCCATCATAGCGGGAGCGGAGCAGAGATTTGCAGCAATACTTGTAAAGTTGAAAGGAGAAAGAGCAAATACAAAACCTTCGAGTGGTCTGTACTCAAGTTGGTTCCATACACCAGGTGAGTTTTCAGGAGGTTGTTGAGCATATATCTCACTCATATATTGGACGTTGAATTTGAAAAAATCAATCATTTCACATGCGGCATCAATTTCAGCTTGCATAGCATTTTTAGACTGAGCAAGCATAGTAGCTGCATTCATCTTATCGCGGTATGGTCCTGCAAGAAGGTCTGCAGCTCTCAAGAAAATTGCAGCCCTGGATTCCCATGGCATATTAGCCCAATTTTCTTTTGCTTTTAATGCGGCATTAATAGCAGCCTCAACATGGGATGCATTTCCTTTGTTAAACGAACCAAGTGAATGATTTATCTCATGAGGTGGATGAATAGATACTTTTTCATCTGTAAAAACTTTTTCACCACCAATATACATAGGAATATCAATCGTGGTGTTTTTCATCTCTTGTAATTTACTTTTGAGATTAAGTGTATCAGGATCACCAGGGGCATATGGTTTTACCGCTTCATTTTTAGCTTGAGGTATTTTTACAATTTGATTCATTCTTTTAATAAGTTTTTTTCGATGTCTTTAAAAAATTTCCAATTCCCAAATTGAGGCATTGGGGCATGCAAATTTAAATTTTCTTTAGTTACTGGGTGTGTGAAGGATAAGCCTAAAGCATGTAAGTAAATACTTTTATCTGATGTTGGTCTAGTTTGACCGTATTTTACATCTCCAACAATTCCTGTGAATGTTCGGGCCAGTTGAACACGAATTTGGTGTGGTCTTCCGGTGATAGGTCTTATTTTTAAAAGGAAACAATGATTTGCAGTATTTATAAATTCATAATGAAGTACTGCTTTTTTACTTCCCTTTTGTTCTTCATGATACAGTTTTGTTTTATTCTGTTTTGGGTCTTTTTTAAGCCAATGTTCTAATGTGCCAGCCATAGGCTGTGGCTTGCGGCGAATTAGGGCAGCATAGGTTTTTTGGATTACTCGATTTTTAAATTGCTCATTCATCCGAGCAAGTGCTTTACTTGTTCGAGCAAATAATACAATACCTGTCACATTTGTGTCTAATCTGTGAATGCAGCCAATAAAGACAGCTCCAGGTTTGTTGTATTTTACTTTTATGTAAGACTTTACATGATGTTCGAGTGAGGCCAGGCCGTGCTCATTATCTTGAACAACAAGTCCTGCAGGTTTATTTACTGCGATTAAATGATTGTCTTCGTAAAGTACTTCCAGTTTCATTTATGGATTGCAAAGTTAGGTCTATCCGTCTGAAAACTTAGTATAAATCCTTATTTGAATAATGTGGCACGACCATAGGTTTTACATACTGGACAAATTTCTGGATTGTGCCCCCTTGCGGGGCAATATTTTCTTCCAAAAAAAATGATTTGGAGATGAATTTTATTCCAGAATTCCTTCGGAAAACAAGCTTTAAGGTCTTTTTCAGTTTGTTTTACATTTTTACCTGTACTTAATTTCCAGCGATAAGCAAGACGATGAATGTGGGTGTCAACAGGAAATGCAGGAACACCAAATGCTTGACTCATTACTACACTAGCTGTCTTGTGACCAACCGCAGGAAGTTGTTCAAGTGCTAACATATCCTCTGGAACTTGACCATCATATTTTTCTATTAGAATTTTACTAAGACCAAAGATACCTTTACTCTTCATTGGTGATAATCCACAAGGTCTGATTATAGACTTGATCTCCTCGACAGTCATTTTAACCATATCGTAAGGATTATCTGCCTTTGAAAATAGGAGTGGAGTGATTTTATTTACTCGTTCGTCTGTGCATTGGGCTGACAATAATACTGCAATCAAAAGTGTATATGGATCTTTATGATCCAATGGAATGGGTACTTCAGGAAATTCTGATTCTAGTATTTTGTGAATCTTAGATGCTCGTTCTTTTCTAGTCATTTTCAAGAATTTTATCGAATGTTAGTCCAATTTTAGAGGTATCATCTGTTTCAATTACCTTCCCTTTTCTTATTTTATATACTTTCCCAGATTTTCCGGTATACTTGAATTGTGGGGTGTGACCAAAGTTCCAATCTGATGTGGTATATTTTTGGTCAATTAATTTAGCTATGGGCTCAATTTTTGAAGGTTCTATTTCTTGTACGGAGTTAACTTTAATGATATTTTTAAGTTTTTTTATGATTGAATCTAAAAAGGAGTCAGTGTTTCCTAAATCTTGTATTTCCCTCATGTTAGCTACAGGACTTCTTTTTGATGGAACTGCATGGGTTTTGATATTTAATGGTTTTTTTGGTTTAATACTTCCGTTTAGCTTGAGAAGATTACTGTCGTAGAGCAATGTACCGTGATGAAGTATTCTTTTTAATGAACTATTGACGTGTTCTGCATTTCCGCTGACTTTATTTTCTCCAACAAACAAATCATTTCGTTCAGAGATAGTATTTGGAATATTTAGTTCTTTAAGTGCTCGACTGATTGGGATGATATGTTCCTTGAAGTTCACAAAATCCGTTTCTTTATTTCTGATAAATGAAAAATTAATGTTCCCAAGATCATGGTAAACTGTTCCGCCTCCACTTAACCTTCTGATGAGTTTGTAATCTCTACCCACTGATAAATCTACTTCTTTCCATGGGTTTTGATGTTTACCAATAACAACGGCATTTTCATTTATGTAAAATAAAAGAATATCCTTTTTAGATTTAGTTAAAAGGTACTCTTCAAGAGCAATATTTTCAAATACATCTTGAGAGGATGAAATATAAATATCAAAAGGTTTCAATTTTCTCTTTTGGATAGTAAAGTCATGATTTCAAGTAAATAATCTTTATCACCATCGGTGGATATTTGGCTTAAGATATAATTATTACTCACTACATGTTTTTGTGCTAATTGGAGTGTTTTTTCGTCAGCACCTGATGACTTCATTTTATCTTTCACATGGTGAATAATTTCTGAATCAGTTCCACTTTCAAAAATGTGATCTAATGATTTCTTTTCTTGCTTGTTAAGGTTTGCCCACATTTCATTCCAAAGAAATGTTTTCTTTTTATTTAAAATATCGCCACCTATTTTTTTCCCCACCTTGGCTTTTTCTCCAAAGCTATCCAAGTAGTCGTCCATTAATTGGAAGGACAGTCCCATAGATATCCCTAAGTCATATAAAGCATCAGATTCCGATTCATTTGCACCACCTAATAGTGCACCAGCTTGCAAACTAAAACCAATTAATACCGCTGTTTTTTGTTTAATCATATGTAGGTAGTCTTCATTAGAAACAATGGTTTTTGTTTCAAATTTCATATCGTTCATCTGACCCTCGCATAGCTCTCTTGCCATTTTATTAAAGAGTTGTAGAATCTTTAAATTACCAATTTCAGTAAGTTTTTCATAAACTTCAATTTGGAGAAGATCTCCACAGAGAATGGCAGTTGCATTATCCCATTTAATATGGACAGTTTGTTGTCCTCTTCTTAATAATGAATTATCCATGATATCATCATGCATGAGGGTGAAATTATGAAACATTTCAATAGCTTGAGCAAGCTTTAAGACATCGTCGGATATTTTTTCTTGGTAGAGCTTATATGCTGCAATCGTCATTGCCGGTCTGATGCGTTTTCCACCAATATTTAGGATATAAGAAATAGGCTCGTAAACTTCTCTCGGTTCTCCTAGCTGTTCTGTTATAGAAGGGAGATTAGCTTCAAAAACAGCGATTATTTCTTTAAGTTTTTGCATGAATAACAAATTTACACTTCTTATTTTTAAGAGATAATTTGAAAGTCAATGTTTCGTTTGTTGAGATCAGTGTTTTTTACGCGTATCCATAATTTATCACCCATACTAAAAGTTTTGCCAGTTCTTCTTCCTTTGGCTATTTTCTTATCTGGATAGAAGCTGTACTGATCATCTCTAATATCTCGTAATCTTACCATACCTTCACATTTATTCTCAATAATTTCGACATAAATACCCCATTCAGTTATTCCACTTATAATTCCTTCAAACTCTTCTCCCTTAAAACCACTCATGTACTCAACCTGTTTGTATTTGATGCTAGCTCTTTCAGCATTTGTAGCTTTTTGTTCTTGCTTACTGCTATGAGATGCCATTGATTCAACTTGAGTATAATCAAAGGATTTTTTATTCTTGAGATAATCATACAACATTCGGTGAGTAATAAGGTCAGGATATCGACGGATTGGCGAGGTAAAATGAGCATAATGGTCAAATCCGAGCCCAAAGTGTCCAATTTTCTTAGTTGTATAATAAGCTTTTTCCATGCTTCTAATCGCAAGTGGTTGAAGAATGTCTCCTTCTAGTGTGCCTTGCACTTTACTTACCATATGATTAATAGAAGATGCGAGCTTTTTGTAGTTTGAAGTGTCAATTCTGAAACCGAAGTTTTTGGCAGTTACTACAAACTCAGCCAGTTTTTCTGGACTTGGTTCTTCATGAACTCTGTAGGGAATAGGCATTTTATTGTTATCTACATATAGTTGCTTAGCCACATATTTATTTGCAAGTAGCATATATTCCTCAATCATTTTATGGGCTTCTTTTCTTACTTTTGGAATGACAGCTGTAGGTTTTCCATTTTTGTCAAGAGTAAAACGAAATTCAGTTGTTTCAAAATTGATTGCACCGTTTTCATACTTTTCTTTTCTTAGCTTAGATGCAATTTCATTCATCTTTTTAAGTTCTATGGCGTATGGGCCTTTTTTTGATTCAATAACTTGTTGAGCATCTTCGTATGAAAACCTATGATCAGAATATATGATTGTTTTTGCAAAGCGATAATTTATTATGTTAGCCTTGGAATCAAATTCAAAGATTACTGAAAAACACAAAGACTCTTCATGAGGTCTAAGCGAGCAAATATTGTTACTTAATACTTCTGGTAGCATAGGGATTGTTCGATCTACAAGATAGACAGAAGTAGCTCTTTTTACAGCCTCTTTATCAATAATATCAACAGGTTTAACATAATGTGAAACATCAGCTATATGTACACCAATTTCGGTATTTCCATTTGGTAATTCTTGAAAACTTAATGCATCATCAAAGTCTTTAGCGTCTGCAGGATCAATAGTAAAGGTAGTGATTTTTCGAAAATCTTCTCTATTATCAATCTCTTTTTTGTGGATAGATTTTGGTAGTTGATTGGCGGCATTTTCTATGCTGTCACTAAAATTAGTTTCAAACCCAAATTCTGCGACTATTGCATGCATTTCTGCTGAATTATTTCCTGCTTTTCCAAACACTTCGACAATTCTAGCATAAGGGTTTTTTGCTCTTGCAGGCCAGTCTCTAAATTTTATTTTCACTTTATCTCCATTTTTAGCATTCTTTAGGAATTCTTTAGGAATGTAAAAATCAGTGTGAATTTTGTTGTTGTCAGGAATTACAAAATGAGTATTTTGATTAGAGGATAGCGTTCCAACGATATACTCTCTATTCCTTTTTATAACTGAGGTTACAAAAGCTCGTGGCTTAGTCTTGCCTTTAATGTATGACAATTTTACTTTTACCGAATCTCCATCAAACGCATCTAGTGTATTGCCATATTTAATTTTGATGTCTTTTTCTAGGTTTTCTACAACTAGATAGGCATCACCTTTTGAATTAAAGTCAAGAGTTCCCTCGATTTCATTCATATCTTTTTTTACAAAGACATATTTGCCAATCGAAGGTGATTTTATTGTACCTTCATGAACAAGCTTTTCTAGTGTCTGACTAACTTCTTTGAATGACAGGTGGGGTGTCTTGGCCCCAATTTGTTTATAATTGAGTGGTTTATTTGCGTAGTCAACAAGAACACTCAGTACAGATGAGTGACTTTTTTTGTCTTTTGTTTTTTTATTCTTCTTTTTCAAATTTTCAATTTATGCTTGATTCCAAGAGGCTTTTTGTGTAATCAGACTTTGGATTATTTATTAGTATTTCTGAATCTCCAGATTCGATGATTTTACCATTTTTAAGGACAACTAATTTGTTGCAGAAATAACTTACAACGTTCATATCATGCGAAATTAGTAGGTAGGTGAGTCCATTTTGGATTTTTAACTGATTAAGAAGGTTAAGTATTTTTGCTTGGATACTTACATCCAAAGCACTTACAGCCTCATCCAAAACAATAAACTTTGGTTTTTTTGCCAGAGCCTTTGCGATGCAAATTCGCTGACGTTGTCCTCCAGAAAATTCATGAGGATATTTGTCAAAATCACTTTTAGATAGCCCAACGGTTTCTATCAGCTCGACAGTTTTTTGTTTGATCTCTGTTGATTTTAAATTCGCTTCTGAGACCTGGAACACTTCTGAAATAGCCTCTCCGATTGAATGTTTTGGGTTCAATGAAGAGAAAGGGTCCTGAAATACCAATTGAATTTCTTTTGATAAATCAGATACGGTGCGTATATCTTTTCCATTTAGATTGATAGTTCCTGATGTTTCTTTCCATAAGCGTAAGATAATCTTAGCAATTGTACTTTTTCCACTACCACTTTCGCCAATTAAGCCAACGATGTCACCTTGATTAATATTTAAGCTGATTTCATTTAGGACTATATGTTTAGTTTCTTTAAAAAAGTTTTTTTGAACGTGGTATTTGCCAATGTCTTTAAGCTCTAGAAGTATGTCTTCACTTGGCTTGTCTATGGGGAGTTTCTGAGTTTTGGGACTTTTATATTCGAGATTACCATCTACTTCAATAAGTAAATCGTTGATTTCTTCAAGGATGTTTCCTTTTTTACGATGCGAAGGCCTACTTTCTAATAGAGCTTTAGTATATGGATGTTTTGGAGAATTTAGAATTTTGGTGGTCGAGTTTTGTTCTACAATCTCTCCTTGATACATGACTGCTATTTTATCTGCAAATCCGTTAAGTGATATCAAATCGTGGGTTATAAATAGAATACCCATTTTTTCCTCATTGCTTAGTTTTTTCAATAAGGTGAGAATTTCTTTTTGAATGGCTATATCTAGAGCTGTGGTAGGTTCATCAGCAACTAACAATTTAGGTTTTTTTGCTAATGCCATTGCAATCATAATGCGTTGTCTCTGGCCACCACTTAATTCGTGGGGATAGCTCTTTACAACTCGTTCAACATCATTTAGTTCTACTTTATTTAGCAATTCAAAAAGTGTCTCGTTACTTTTTGATGATGATGATTCTAATATTTGTCTCCCACATTGTATCAATGGATTGAGAGCTGTCATCGGCTCTTGAAATATATATGATATCTCTTCTTTTCTGATTGATAGTAATTGTTTATCTGAACATTTAAGTAGGTCAATCGATTGATTATTAGTAAAGTATTCCACCGATCCTGTGTATATAGCATTATCAATCAATCGGGTAATCGATTGACTTGTTACAGACTTTCCACTTCCACTTTCTCCAATTAATCCAAGAATTTCTCCTGTATTGAGAGAGAAACTTATTCCTTTTACAGCCTCAAATTCCTCTTCTTTTAGGTTGAATTTAACGGATAGGTTGTTTGTATCTAGTATTTTCAAAATTACCTCAATCTATCCATTGATCTGATGAGTTCTTCATCTTTTTTTATACCCCGAAAAGCAAGTAAATTAAATAGGATTATTAATACAATTAGTCCTAGACTAATTTTAAATGACGATGTCCCATCCTGACCAAAGTAGTCCACTCCTAAACTAAACACATACAATAAGCTTATCAAAAGACCTATTGCCAAAAAATTTAGTGAGGTAAGTAATAATTGCAATTTTCTATTCTTAAAACTTAATAGACTAACTATGCTTAGAACACCAATTATAGCTAGGCAGCTAATAATTAGTGTATTGTCCTCTGTTACAGAATGTTTCATTGGTTGCATAACAATCATTTCAGTCTTATTGAAAGATACTTCAACACGTTCAGTCCCGTTTTCTTTTTCACTGGAATAGAATGGGATGTTTACAGTTGATAGGGTACCACAAATAACTATGATAGCTAAAAGAAATAAAGTCTGAGTTCTTTGCAACATATATTTCAAATGTAAACATAAAGTCAGCTTTAGTGTTTTCATTTTTATAGAATTAGTCAGATATTGCCAACACATTGAAATCGTCCAATTCACTGAATTCCGTTATTTTAGGCTCTGGTATTGCCGGTTTAGCCTCAGCCATCAGACTAGCTGCCATGGGGGTGAAGGTGACCGTGTATGAAAAATCATCTACTTATGGTGGTAAGTTGGGAGTATGGCAAAGTCAAGGTTATCGTTTTGACACCGGTCCATCATTGTTTACTATGCCTCAGTATGTATCAGATCTACTAACCATTGATGGACTTGATAATGTTCCGTTTGATTATGACGAGTTAGATGTTTTGTGTAATTACTTTTGGGAGGATAACACCAGGTTGTCTGCATTCAGTGATCGAGAAAAATTAAAAAAGGAATTTCATGAAAAGTTAGATGAAAATCCACAAAATATTGATTCTTTCCTTAATGACAGTAAAAGAAAATATCAGATAACTAACCATGTTTTTTTAGAAAAATCACTACACAAACTAGGTACTTACTTAAGTTGGAACACTTTTAAAAGTTTTTTAAGTATTCATAAAGTAGGAGTTTTTAAAAAAATGCATATTGAAAATCAAAAACAATTTTCAAATCCAAAATCAATTCAGTTTTTTGACCGATATGCTACTTATAATGGTTCAAACCCGTATGAGTCGCCAGCAACTTTAAATATCATACCGCATTATGAATTTGGTATTGGAGCGTATTTTCCCAAAAAAGGTATGCGATCTATTGTTGATGCACTTTATGAAAAAGCAGTTAAGTTAGGAGTTCAGTTTAATTTCAATACCGATGTAAATGATTTAGTCAAGGTAGGTAAAGGATATAAGGTAAATCAGGAAGATTTTGTTTATGATATAGCTGTCTGCAATATGGACATTGCTTCTGCATCTCAAGGTCCATTAAAAAACCTACTAAAAGCCCAAAATAAGCATTATAAACCAAGTAGCTCAGCTCTAATTTTTTATTGGGGGATTAAAAAGGAATTCAAGGATTTGGAACTTCACAATATCTTTTTCTCTGAAGATTATCGAAAAGAGTTCACATCGATATTTAAAAATCATACCATAGATGAAGACCCAACAGTTTATGTTCAAATAAGTAGTAAGTACAAGAAAGATGACGCTCCTTCTAATTGTGAAAATTGGTTTGTTATGGTCAATGCACCTTATGTAGAGAATCAAGATTGGGGTCGTCTAATCAATGAGACAAAAAAGAATATACTTACTAAGCTTAGTCGCATACTTGGTGAAGAAATAGAGAAAATGATTGAGGTTGAGCACATCCTTACACCACAAATGATTTGGGATAAGACGGGTAGCTATAAAGGTGCACTCTATGGCTCTAGTTCTAACAACAAGATGTCAGCTTTTTTGAGGCATTCAAATTTTAATAAACATCACAAGGGTTTGTATTTTTGTGGTGGTAGTGTGCATCCAGGTGGAGGGATTCCTTTATGTTTGTTATCTGCAAAAATTTCAACGGATATTATAAGTAATGATTTCAAGATTTGTTAAAACTAACTTTTTTACACTTTTACTAGTACCCTATGTTGTAGGGCTTATTGGTATTCTATTGCCTGTAACACGATCCTTCTTTCTAAGCTTAACGCCATACATGTTATTGTTTAGTTTTTTAATTGTCTATTTAGAAGAGGGGAGATGGGTTACTAGAAATATTTTGGCTATCCTATTAATCATTTTATTCTCTTTTGGAATAGAGTATGTTGGGGTTAACTATGGATACTTATTTGGCGATTATAAATACGGAAGCATTTTAGGATTTAAATATTACCAAGTGCCAGTAATAATTCCCCTCACATGGGCAATGCTATCAATAGCTGCAAGAAGTTTGATAAATTTGGTAATAAATCAGTATTTAATTTCCGCATTGTTATCAGCAATTGTTATTACAGCGTATGATTTTTTACTTGAGCTTGTTGCTGTTCGATTTGGTTGGTGGTGGTGGGCCAATGGGGAGATACCTGTTTTTAATTATGTTTGTTGGTTTATATTCTCATTTATTTTTCAATTATTCTTTAGGAAAATCCCATCCATTACAGGCAGGAGTTACTGGATGATATTTGTTCATTTATTGTTTTATTGGGTGTTATTGTTAATGTAAAATGAATAGTTTTATATGCTTCATATTGATTATTGTCAATTCGCTGAATATTTCCCAATGTCGAGAGGTCTATCAGTCTCAAGATAAAACTCGGGTAATTTCTACCCTAGAGGATTTGACAAGCAAAGATCATTTGTCTAATGATGAGTTGTGTTACAAGTCAGTTTTTGAATGTATGAAGGCAGATTACGTTATGAATCCCTATCAAAAGCTTTCTTATTTTAACAAGGGATATAATAGTCTTAATACCCTTATTGATGAGAATAAATCCAATGTAGAGTATCGCTATCACCGTTTTATGATAGAAAAACATGCACCATCATGGCTTATTGAGGATGATCATACTCAGTTAGATAAAGAATATATTCTTACACACATTACAAATAAGCAACCAATGTACTCATTCATCATGGAAACCATCAAGAACTAATTATTTTTGAATTAAATGAAACGAGCATATATTGTTGATGCTGCAAGAACTGCAGTAGGTAAATTTGGAGGAACTTTAGCTTCTCAGAGACCTGACGATCTAGCAGCTGAGGTCATTAAATCTCTAATGTCAAGGAATTCAAATGTAGATCCTGCAGATATAGAGGATGTTGTTTTGGGTGCTGCAAATCAAGCAGGTGAGGATAATCGAAATGTAGCTCGTATGAGTTCGCTACTTGCGGGGTTACCATATACGGTACCAGGATTAACTATTAATCGTCTCTGTGCTAGTAGTTTACAAGCAATTGCAGATGTATCAAAGAATATTGCAGTAGGTTATGGAGATATTTATATAGCAGGAGGTGTTGAGAGTATGTCAAGAGCTCCATTTGTACTTCCAAAATCTGAGTCAGCATATAGTCGGTCAAATAAGATATATGATACGTCAATCGGATGGAGGTTTATAAACCCTAAGTTATCGAAGATGTATCATCCCTATGCAATGGGAGAAACCGCTGAAAATATTGTAGAAAAATACCAAATAACGAGGGGTGAGCAAGATGAATTTGCTCATCATTCACAGGTTAAGTATCAAACAGCTCATAATTCAGGTAGATTTTCAGATGAAATTATCCCAATCACGATACCCCAAAGAAAATCAAAGGATATTATCTTTAATAAAGATGAACATCCACGTTTGAGTTCAGTCGAAGTACTCGGTAATTTAAGAGCAGCTTTTAAGGATGGTGGTTCAGTAACTGCAGGGAACTCATCAGGAGTTAATGATGGTGCTGCTGCTTTAATGGTAGTTTCCGAAGAAGCACTAAAACGATATAACTTAGAACCTATTGTAGAAATTATTTCGAGTGCAGCAGTAGGAGTATCCCCAGATATAATGGGCATTGGTCCAGTAAATGCAACACTTAAAGCCGTAAAAAGAGCTGGAATTTCATTGCAGGATATTGATTTAGTAGAGCTTAATGAAGCTTTTGCAGCTCAATCAATCGCTTGTATACGAGATTTATCCATTGATCCAGACATTATTAATGTAAATGGTGGATCGATTGCAATTGGTCATCCATTAGGTGCTTCTGGTGCTCGAATTGTAAGTACATTGATTCATGAACTTAAAAGACGTAAAACTGCAAAATATGCACTAGCTACTATGTGTGTCGGTGTAGGGCAGGGGGTAGCAGTTATTTTTAAGAAATGCTAACTTTATTTTAGAGCAAAAAAAAGAGGACTGATTCAGCCCTCTTTTTTTTGCTCTTTTTTTCTAGTACTCCCAGAGATCGTGTTCAAGTATGAATAACTCATTTTTGATTCGATCACTTTCAAGCAGTGCTTCCACACCATCATCTCTAAATTCTTCAAGCATCGAAATATCTAAGTCATACATATTGCTTTCTTTAACAATATAACTACTAAATTGTCTCATTTGGAACCAATGGTCAAAACTCATTCTAGCAGCATCATTTTTACCGTTAAATACTTCTTCTTGAGCTAGTTTATCTCTTAAGTCATCCATTTTTAACCAGTATAAAGGAATTTCGCCTAATTCAACACCAGACTCTGTCAATGGGCTTATAAGAGGTGCTATAGCAATTATTCTAGCTCTGAAGTCAGAATAGTTATAATCAAATATCCAATCTTCCATAAGTCTGTATTTGACAAAATCAGAAGGCTCTTGAGTTTCGACAACTGTAGTTTGAACTAAATCATATGGATCATCTGGATTATCAGGATTTGGAACCATTACCGTGGTCTCAATACTGATTTCTTTCATGATATCCTCAGGTGTCTTTATAGATGTTAGGGAATCATTAGCATAAGCAGTTAATTCACCATTCATTGCAGCATTCCAAACAAGAAGGTAGAAAGGGTTTCTGGGCCAGTGCATTACCTTGTTTTGTTTTTCTCTGACATCAATAACTCTATGAATACGCTTACTCCATTTTACATTTGCTTCACGGATATAGCGATAAGGAACTGCTTTACGTTCTTTCACAGCAGTGTGTGGGAATGTAAAATCTTCGAATTTACTTATTTGTGCCTTAGACGCTGAAGTCATAAGGAAAATAGTCATGCATATTATAAGTATTCTATTCATATCTTTAATCTCGATTCTGCAAAATAACGAATTATTTCTCAATAAATTATTTAATAGTGATAATGATTGGACTCAAATTAGCTTTAAAACCGTATTTTGCTTCCTTGGCTCGTATACCTTCTATTAAAATTCTGTCTCCTTTTTTAGCTGATCTAATCAAAGATTTCATTTGACTAGTAAGTGTCCCGCTAGAACTGGTTGCCATTACTGGGGGTTTTCTCTTGTATGCCATGATTAGCTTAAACCCTTGTACTCTGTAATTTAGATTGTATGCAAAACCAGCACCCATAGATGCTATAATAGCAGTTTGAGCAGATACAGAAGATTTACCTTTAGGAAGACCATCATTAGGAATACCACCTAATTGAGCTCTTGGTTGAGGTAAACTTCTAACTCTGAATTTTTGAGAACCAACAACTTTTGATTTCCCATCTCTAGAGATAGATGCAGTAATGGTCACTTGTCTACTCGTGCTACTAGGTACTTTTGCATTGTACTTACCACCTCCTAAAGATTTTAGGTTCAATCCTGGAGCAGAGATTCTAACTTCTGATGCTGCAAAACCTGGAACAGATATAGACATAGGGTTATCGATGCCTTTATAAAGAAGATTCATTTCAGTAGCTGCAATAGTTGCTGCAGGTTTAAATACTGTAAATTCATCAGCAAATTCAAATTCTTGAGGTCCCTCAGGTCCACTAACAACTATTTTACCAGCAAAGGTTTTGATACCGATACCACCTGCAAGTTGGGTGAATTTACCTACACCACCCTCTACATTAATACTTGTTCCATCAACGGTAATTTGAGGATCACTTTTAGAATCAGAAGCAACCAATAATATATCAGCTTCATAAGATTCACCTTGCATCACATAATTTGATTTCGCTAAAACCTTAGCTTCAAGTTTGTCAAATTTGTAATCTGTTGCGTCTATTCTACTTGCTAATTTTTCTAAGACATTAGCTTCAAGAGATTTAGCATCATTTTTGATCCTTGAAAGAACTGCCATAAGACCAGCTGCTGGAACATGCTCCAGATTTTGAGCAACCCAGTTTCCTTTTCCAGTTGTTGGCTCATTTGCCCATAGTTGACAAGAAGCTTTTACTTCGTCATATACTTCGTTAGTTTTGATATTGTAAAGTGTATCAGACAAATCTGGTTTAAGAATATTAAGCATATCTTCTCTTGCCTTATTAATTTTGTCTTGAAATTCTTTTCCATGACCTTCATTGACAAAATAGTTAGCGTGCTTTTCCATTTGGTCAGCAGCTAACATTTCACCTTCCTCATTTCGTGCTTCATCGCCACCATAGAGGGTTTCAGTCGTAGAAATTAGATTATCTACATATTTCACGAAATCGTTAGCAATTGTTTGTGTTTTGCGTGCTCTTTCGATGTAGGGTTTGGTTTTTAAAGGCTTTTCGTCACTTGATTTTTGAAGTGCAGCAAACGTAGCTTTATTTTTTGCGTCAATGTTTAATGCCGCATTGTTAAAACTCTGTTCAAATAGGTGAAAAGATTTTAAAATCTCTTTTGATACGTTAAGGGCAAGAAGAGCCATGAGTACAAGGTACATCATGTTTATCATCTTCTGCCGCGGGGATAATTTACCTCCAGCCATAATTTTTTAATTAATTTTTAATTATGTGAAAGATTAATTATTTGGTCTCATTGCATTCAACATACCACCGTAAACTTTATTTAAGTTTTGGATGTTTTGGTCAAAGCTAATTAGACTATCATTTAAGGTAGCATTGATGCTAGCTACTTTTGAAGTTGTTTCTTTGAAATTTTCTGTTGTTTCAGATAAACTATCTAAGGCAGTTATTGCACGTGTGTATGATGTGCTCATACCAATCATTTGCTCATTTGCTTTATGTATATTGTCAGAATATTCCTTTGTCGCAACTGTTGCTCCTGATAAATCAGCCATAGAGCTTACATTAGATGAAAGTGACTTAAGCCCTGTTCCAAGACCCTCAATAAGTTCGGGACCTATTTTTGCTTCGTTAAGCATTTGGTCGAGCTGTTGAGAAACACTACCTGATTTCTTTGAAGATTTATCTCCTTCCATTCCAGCAAGTTCTGGGTGAACAAGACTCCAATCCCATTCTTCGTGAAGTGGTTCAAATGCAGATAAGGCAAATATAAAAGCCTCAGTTCCCATGCCTATGATGAGCATAGCGTCTGCACCTGGGAGGTGAAGTATCTTAAATAGTGCTCCAACAATTACTACCGCAGCACCTAGCCCGTAGGCCATTGCCATCACTTTTTTACCTGTTTTTGATTCAAAGAAATTTGCCATAATTTTTATTTTTTATTTATTTATAATTTTTATTCAAATATATAATGCATATCGTTATGCTAATAGATTAAAAATGTCATTTTTAAACATTTAATTCTATTGTGTCTATAAAATTTAATTAAGATAGATATTACAGAGTAAACTAATTTAACTTATTTAGTGTCGTTTGCACTTCTACCAATGTAGGTTTGCACACATCTGAAGCCAACATATGATTTAGAAGTATCTTGATATTCATAGGATCTTGATCCATTCTGAATAAAGTAAGCAACATCTTTCCAGCTTCCACCACGAGTGACTTTGCGTTTTAATGTAAGTGGCCCGTCATCATCTGCATCATACTGATAATCAGGATTTAGATCATGTGTGAATTGCATACTGGCTTCATCATAAGCAGAAATTGTCCATTCTGCAACGTTACCTGCCATGTTGTATAGACCATAATCGTTAGGAAAATATGAATCAGCTCTAACTGGCCAAAACCCACCATCAGCCATATAATTACCACGATTTGGTTTAAAATTAGCTAATAAACAGCCCTTACTGTTTCTAGTATATGGTCCACCCCATGGATACATATTGTTATCTCTTCCGCCTCTAGCAGCAAATTCCCACTCGAATTCTGTTGGAAGTCTCCAATCTTCAGTTATTGGCATTTCTTGTCTAGACCAATATCTGTTTAACCATCGTGTTCTCCAATTACAAAACGCATTAGCTTGATGCCAATTGATTCCTACTACAGGATAATCATCATATTTAGGGTGATTATAGTACTGTCTGGTCATTGGTTCGTTGTAAGAATATGTAAAGTCTCTTACCCATACCAAAGTATCAGGGTAGATAGCTCTTGTTTTGGTAACTAGGTAATCAGCTCGATTGGATTCTAAATAACTCCCTTTGGCAGCAGATTGAAAATCTACATAAGTATATGTGTATTCTAATTTTCGAATATCCCATTGTTTGCGATGATCGTAGCGTTCTTTACCCTTGTAATAGTAACGATCTCCATGTTCATTGTAAAAATCTTCAACAGTTACATCAGCATCATAATCTAGAACTTCATAATCATCGTACTCATCTTCAATTTCGACTGTAGCTTCCATTTCAAGACGCATGAAACTATCTTTAACATAAGCCACAAATTGACGATACTCATTGTTTGTGATTTCAGTGTCATCCATCCATAATGCAGCTACAGAAACTTGCTTGTTTGGGGCTATATAAGTGTGGAATATATCCTCATCACTTTGGCCTGTATGAAATGTTCCTGTTGGAATATAGACAGTACCAAATGGCTGCGGGTGAAACCAAGGTCTTCTTCCTTGGACACCAATCAGTTCTCCATTATCACCCATTCCACAACCGATTAAAGTAAGGAATGTCATAACTACTAATGCTTTAGCTGTATATTTCATATCTTTTTACTCTTTTAAAAGTTTGACAAATTAACATTTAAATGTTGAAAAAAACAACAATATTTCTATTGTCTGGGTTTTTAACGTAGAAAATAACTTTTAAGTATATATCTAAATTATTTAGGAAAATATTATAAAAACCTAACGCTTTCTCTTATGATTTTAGTTGGTGGTGCAACCGATATTGGAATACAGTATCTAACAAAGATTTCATGTGTTCCGTTACTTACTTTTTGAATATTAGACACTGTAATATCATAGGAATATCCAATTTTAATATTGTCTTTTTGGTAGCCTAAAAGCACAGATATTGCATCGCTATTGGCCCACTGTCTATATGCTATTCCGCCCCTAAAAGTATTTGCGAAGAGAGCAGTCATATTCAAATCTACCTGTGGTTTGTAAGAACCCTGAAGTAAACCATACTTTGCTAAAATAGCAGGTTCCAAGGTAAAACTTCCCATGTCAATATCACTTCCTATGATAGTGTAATAATGAGGAACATATGACATATTTAAGTTTCTAGGCCCAGCTTTAGTGTTGACTGAAACAGAGTATCTTGCTTGATTGATGTTAGTCATCGAAAAACCCGCATAGAAGTTTTTGAATGAACTAACTCCAATTTGCTGTTGTTTGTACATCAAACCAAAGTTCATGTCGAGTTTCATTTCATTACCACCACTCGTGGGAATATTTGGATCATCTAGGTCTCTGGCTTTAAATTTTGGATCATCCCAACCCCATTGAGTCCCTCCAATACCAAGACCAACAGCTATTTCATTAAAACCTCCCTGAAACTGTTTTCGATAATTTATATTGGCCATGAAGGCAGTAGATTTGGTATATCCGATTTTATCGTCAATAATCGACAAACCAGCTCCCAAAAATTGCTCACCTGACTTACCTAGGTTGAAAACTGAGTTAACGTTCATATTGTATGTTACTGGAGCAACATCCTGTCCAGTTCCTTCGCCTGTTAAATCTGTCCCTCTAAATTGAGTTTCATCTGTGTAATCTCTCCATTGATGGTGGGTTAATCCGCTTATACAAATCATTCCTTGACTGTGTCCCGCCCCAGCAGGATTGTAGGCTTGGATGACATCTTTAAAGTGAGTGTAATAAGGATCTTGCTGTGCGTAAGAACTTAAACTAAAAAAGGCGGCCAATAGAATTAGTAATTTTTTCATAAGTGTTAATAACGTTTTATTCATTATCCCAAGGCACAATTATAAGTAATTTAAATGAAATTTAAGGGTCGCATTTGTTGAAAATATTCCTTGTTAATGAATATTATCGTGAACCTGTTTTGTTATTAAACCAAAATTCTGTTTGGCTTTAGCCATCAATTTATTAGCTTCTTGGTTGAGATTTGATGCAAAATCTTTATCATCCAAATCTTTTGTGTTAATCCTAACATTCATGTATGCACCTTCTATGGCTGTTAAGCAACATAAAGCCCCGACACCAGTGTCAGACATTGATGCTGGGTTGCCAATCTCTAACATTGCTTTTAATAAATCGAGAGATTTGTAAGTGGTTTGCATAACTTGAAATGGAACCTCAGCAGCATATTTACTAGCATTTTGAATAGCTTCTAATCTTAACTTTTTCTCATTTTCTGTGTCTTTAGCCATTCGAATTGCATCGATGATTTGGTTAAATGATCTGGTGTCCTCATCTACAAGAAATAGTAATTCTTTTTGAATAGATTGACCAATTTCAGCCCAATTTGAAAAATCATCTAGTTTTTCTTCCCATCCAGGTTTGTTTGCTGATAAATTTGAAACCATAGTCCCTAGTGAAATTCCAAGAGAACCTACATATGCAGAAATACTTCCACCACCAGGTGCCATGCTCTCAGAGGCTGTTTCTTGGGCTAGTTTCTTGGCAGTTAAATTTACCAAACGTTCATCGCTTTCATTTTTAAGTTGATATTCAATGATTTTTTTATTCGGGTCAAATGGTCCTAATTCATCTAGCCCCATCGACTTAATGGCAATATGAATAAGTTCTTCCTCGCTTACACCCAGAGATCTTCCTTGTTTTTTTAGATAATGTTTACCTGCATCTAACATTGCTTTTAGAGGAATTAATCCGACTAACTCACTTCCAGTGATTCTTACACCTCTTGAGATACTGCTTTTTTGAACTTCGTCAAAGAATGTGTGTATTGGGGTAACTTGATAGTTGGTCAAGTTAGCACTTACCTGAGCAACATGATACTCATCAATATACCATCCTACCGCTTGCACGGCTTTGCATGTTCCCGGTATGCGAACCGTTTGACCATTTTCATCAGTAGCTATTTTCCCTGTGTAGGGATTGCCCGTACGTTTTACTCTTCCATTTTCTCTTACATCAAAAGCAACTCGATTTGCTATTCGGGTAGACTTTGTATTAAGGTTTATGTTATATGCAATCAAAAAATCTCGTGCACCAATAGTGGTTGCTCCAGATTTTGCATTGTATGCCACAGGTCCAAAATCAGGTTTCCATTCAGGCTTTTTAATTTTTTCAAAAAATCCTTCATATTCTCCAGCTCGAATAATAGATAGGACGTGACGCTTTTTATTTGCTTGTGATTCACCATAAAGGTAAACTGGAATATCTGTTGATTCTCCTACTTTTTGAGCAAGTTTTGTTGCCCATTCAGCCGTTTCTTTCATTGATATATTGGCCACAGGAATAAATGGACAAACATCGGTAGCACCCATGCGAGCATGTTCACCAGAGTGTTTACTCATGTCAATCAATTCCCCAGCTTTAACAATGGCTTTAAATGCAGCAAGAACAACAGCCTGAGGCGTTCCTACGAATGTTACTACTGTTCGATTAGTAGCAGCTCCCGGATCGACATCCAAAAGTTTAACTCCATCCACACATTCAATTTCGTTGGTGATTTGTTTAATGACTCCAAGATCACGACCCTCACTAAAGTTCGGTACACATTCTATCAGTTGTTGATTCATATTTTGAATATAATGGCAACAAAAATATAATTAGATGAATACTTTTAGTTAATAATTTCCTCAAATTCAAAAGATTAAAATTAAATCAAGAACCTACAATACAATGTCATGATATTTTAGCTGTTTATATATCTAATTTGAGTAAAAATCCATTGCTTTGTATGTACCATTGAGATACGTATTAGAAATAGCTTATAACGGAACAAATTACCATGGTTGGCAAATGCAATCTAATAATGTTACCGTCCAAGAGATTTTAGAAAAAGAATTGGAGAAAATTCTCAAAATAAGAACTCCAGTTATGGGATGCGGTAGAACAGATGCGGGTGTTCATGCAATTCAATTTTTTTTGCATTTCGATTACAACCTAGAATTGCCTGAACGATTTGTTTTTCGACTTAACCAAATGCTACCCAAAGATATTGCAGTAAGGCAAGCGTTTGAAGTTAATAATCAGTTTCATTCACGCTTTTCGGCTACTTATCGAACGTATGTTTACAAGACTACAGCAATCAAGAACCCATTTACTGAAAATCAGACCTTATTTCTTTATAATAAACCCAGTGTGAAACTCATGAATGAGGGATGTGAAGAACTATTGAAACATAAGGACTTTGCTTCTTTTTGCAAGCGAGGAGGGGATAATAAAACTACAATTTGTGATCTGATGGAGGCTAAGTGGTCTGAAGGTGATGGATTGATTGAATTTCGTGTAAAATCAAATAGATTTTTACGCAATATGGTAAGGGCATTGGTTGGAACATTATTAGAAGTTGGTTATGGAAATATTTCTATTGATGATTTGCAAAAAATAATTGGTAATCGAGAGCGAAGTAGTGCTGGTAAAAGTGTATCTGCATCAGGGTTGTATTTATTTGAAATTGGCTATAATTGGGATGAGTTCAAAGTCTAATAATTCTATTTCATTTGATTTTCATTTGATTTTGCGAATAATTAAGTTAGCAAAACCACACCAAGCAATAGCCTTACTTGCTTTGGTATTGACGTTAATTGCTACAATTTTGGCACCTATTCGTCCTTTATTAGTTCAATATACACTAGATCAACCTATCGCAAATAAAGATATTGAGGGAATTACTACTTTCTCTATTTTCATTTTTGTTCATCTGTTATTAAATAGCATTGTAATTTTTGGTAACACTTATGTGTCTAATTTATTAGGACAAAAAGTAATTGAAGATTTACGAATGAAAGTATACAAGCATATTATTTCAATGAACAGTAGGTTTTTTGATAAAAGCAAGGTGGGTATGCTTGTCACGAGATCTGTTTCGGATGTGGAGACCATCTCATCTTTTTTCTCTCAGGGTTTCATATCCATCCTTGGAGACTTAGCTCAAATAATTGTGGTCTTGGGAGTTATGTTTTACAGCAGTTGGCAGCTAACACTAATTTCCTTATGTGTTTTACCTTTAATTATTATTGCTTCTGATTTTTTTAGACGAGGGGTAAGGGTATCTTTTCAGACGGTCCGAGCTAAAGTATCTCAAATGAATTCTTTCGTTCAAGAGCAAATTGTTGGGATGGAAGTTGTTCAAATTTTTGGCAAGCAGAACCAAGAATTTGAAAAGTTCGAAAAAATTAATCGAGAACATCGCGAGGCCAATAAACGATCTATCTTTTATTACGCAATTTATTTTCCGATTATTGAGATTCTTAGTAGTTTGGCGTTGGGTTTAATCATTTTTTGGAGTGTTGGCTATCCATCTGAGGCAAGTGTAGGTTTAATATCAGCATTTATCTTGTATATTAATCTTATTTTTAGGCCTATTAGATTCATTGCCGACCGATTTAATACTATGCAAATGGGAATGGTAAGTAGTGATCGCATTTTTGAATTACTTGATGATTCTTCAGAGGTAGAGAAAAAAGGCAAACAAGTTTTAACTGATGTTAACGGTGCTATTGATTTTAAAAACGTTTGGTTTTCGTACAATGAAGGTGTCCAAGTTTTGAAAGATGTTAGTTTTCGTGTTGAACCTGGGAAAAGCCTTGCTATTGTTGGTGCTACAGGTGCAGGGAAATCAAGTATTATTAACTTAATTACTCGATTATACGAATGTCAAAAAGGAGATGTTATGATTGATGGTGTCGATGTGAAAAATTTAGATTTGAAATCATTGAGACGTCAGATAGGTTTAGTAATGCAGGATGTTTTTCTTTTTGCAGGAAGTGTAAGTGAAAATATAAATCTTAAGAATGGAGATATTTCATCAAAACAAGTAGAAGATGCAGCAAAGGCAGTTGGTGCATTAGAATTTATTCAAAAATTAGAAGGTGGTTTTAATTATCAAGTTATGGAGCGTGGTGTTTCATTATCCGGTGGTCAACGCCAGTTAGTCAGTTTTATTCGAGCGATGGCGGCAGATCCAAAAATATTAATTTTAGATGAAGCTACATCAAGTGTTGACTCAGAAACAGAGGACCTCATCCAACAAGCTATCAAGAAACTAATGGTTAATCGAACATCTATTGTGGTAGCCCATCGTTTGAGTACAATCAAGGAAGCTGATTCAATTCTTGTTCTTGACAAAGGGAGTGTAGTTGAAATCGGAGATCATAAAGAGCTTATGGCCAAAAAAGGGGCATATTTTACTCTTTTTCAAAAACAATTTGAGTTGATTAAATCTACTTAAATTTAATTTTCTAAGATTAAATCATTTTAAATATCCACAACATTGGTATAATGTTTTTGGCGTTCTATTTTTGAGGCTTCAATAACCCAATGTCGAGAGTAGTATCTGGTATAAGGCCAACAGGAAAATTGCATTTAGGCAATTACTTTGGTGCAGTTAAGAGTTTTCTCAAAATGCAAGAGGAGCATGATTGTTTCTTTTTTATTGCAGATATTCACTCTTTGACTACTCACCCTACGCCTACAGACTTACACAGTAACGTAAAACAAGTCTTGGCTGAACACCTAGCAATGGGTGTAGATCCAGAAAAATGTGCTCTGTTCGTTCAAAGTGATGTGCCAGCAATTGCTGAACTATATACTTATATGAATATGAATGCTTATTTAGGTGAGTTGGAGAGAAGTACTTCTTTTAAAGAAAAAATACGTACGCAAAAAGATAATGTAAATGCTGGCTTACTTACTTACCCAGTTCTGATGGCTGTTGATATATTGGCCCATCATGCTGATTTTGTTCCAGTGGGCAAAGACCAACAACAACATCTTGAGATGACAAGGACATTTTCCAATCGATTTAATCATATGTATAGCAATTCTTATTTCAAAGAACCAAAAGCATACAGCAACACAGGTAAGCTAGTAAAAGTACCTGGACTGACAGCACAGGGGAAAATGAGTAAGAGTAGTGGTGAAGCAGATACGCTAGTATTTGACGAAGATGATAAAGTGATTCGTAAAAAAATTATGAGGGCTGTCACAGATAATGGCCCAACAAAACCGGGCATGCCCAAATCAGAAGGATTACAAAACTTATTTGATATCATGAGTCTAGTTTCAGATAAGACTACTATAAATCATTTTGAGGATTTGCATTTAAAGGCAGAGATAAGATACGGTGATTTAAAAAAGCAGTTAGCTGAAGATGTATTAAAGTTTGTAGTTCCCATAAGAGAGCAAATTAATCATTATAAAAATGATTCTAAAGCATTAGCTAAGGCTGCCAAAATTGGTGCTGAAAAAGCCAATGAAAGTGCGAATAAAACCCTCAAGGAAGTTCGAGAGATTATAGGTTTTAAGAATTTCTTTTAAATATAAAAAAAAACTAACCAAAAAATAAAGATGCATATAGCAATAGCAGGTAACATTGGATCGGGTAAGACCACACTCACCAAATTATTATCAAATCATTATGATTGGGAACCTCATTACGAGGCCATGGATAATAATCCTTACATTACAGATTTTTATGATGATATGACTCGTTGGTCATTTAACCTTCAGATCTATTTTCTTCATACACGATTTAGTAGTTTAATTCAAGCTAAAAACAGTACTAAAAATATCATTCAAGACAGAACGATCTATGAAGACGCATATATATTTGCTCCAAACTTACATGCAATGGGACTAATGAGTACGCGTGATTTTGATACTTATCAGGCTTTGTTTACCAATATTAAAATCAGTGTTGATGCTCCAGATTTAACAATTTATCTAAGAAGTTCCATCGGAAATTTGGTTGGACAAATCCAAAAAAGAGGTCGAGAGTATGAGGATAGTATTCGATTAGACTATTTGAAAAGATTGAACGAACGCTATGAAGCTTGGATAAGCACCTATAAAGATGGCAAGTTATTAATCATTGACGTAGATGACATTGATTTTGAAAATAACCCAGAACACCTTGGGTCAATTATTAACAAAATTGATGCTGAAATCAATGGCTTGTTTTGATTTTGGCATACTCATTGATTAATACTCCATAAACATATTATGTTGAAACATATCACATCAATAATCCTAATCATAGTAGCACTTAGTTCACAAGCTCAAGTGGATAATACTAATTTGTCATCATTACCAGAAATTACCTTGAAAAATATAGATGGTAAAGACATTAATCTCGCTGACTATGGGACTAATGAAAAAATTACTGTTATTTCTTTTTGGGCAACTTGGTGTAAACCGTGTATCAAGGAATTAAAGAATCTAAATGTTCTATTGGATGATTGGATTGAGGATTATAATATGGAATTAGTGGCTATTAGTTTGGACGATTCAAGAAATGCTGCTAAAGTTAAACCTACTGTCAATGCATTGAATTGGGATTTTGATGTTTTATTAGATCCTAATGGCGAGTTGCAAAGAGCCATGAATGTTGCCAACCCCCCAGTCACTTTTTTAGTAAATCAATCGGGTAAAATTGTTTACACGCATACAGGATATGTTGAGGGTGACGAATATGATTTAGAGGATCATATAAAGGAACTAATTATAGAATAATATCTAAATAGTAAAATATAGAGTCTTGGGATTATATACCCTGAGATTTATCGTTGAATTTTAGACTTATCGATGATATTATAGTTTTTAAATCCCCCAATAACCTTCCCATTTAAAAATGTATTTTCTATGAAGGATAGTACCCTGTACTTCATTTTTTCATGTTTGTGAGGTGCTCGTTTTTTGTTCCTATCACCACTGTACTGCAATTTTGACGACCAATTGAAAAGACTAATCCAATCTTCCATAACAGATGGATGAGTTCCTTTATGTTCTTTTAATTTATTTAAAGGTCCGTAGTCATATTCTTCAGCTATTTTTGATAAAATTTTTTTTGCACCTTTACCGTGATAGGAAGAAGAGTTTGATTTACTCTTCTTAGACATCATTTTTGGGGGCCTCACATAACCATAATGAAAAACATTAATATCGAGCTCAATAACATCTAATTTAACATTGTCCCTCTTGTTCTCATAATCGTTATATGTCCCACCTTCCCATTTTGTAAATTTTCTAAAAGATTGAGCATCTTTCCATGAATGAATAGATGGTAAATTCCTTATAATTCTGATTTCTTTTTTATACCATGAATGGCTGTCGTGATAGTGATTGTAATCTCCCCAAAAATGTAAATAATTGAATAAAAAGCCATCTACACTCTTGTTATCATGGTGATCCTTACAAGCTTTCTTTATTGCTTTTAAATCATCTTGGTGGATAGCTTCATCACATTGAAGATAGAATAACCAGTCTCCATTACAATGTTGTTTTGCAATGTCAGTTTGTTGAGCAAATATGGTGTTTTTAGGGTAATCCTTAGTGTTCCATTTTGTATGTATAATTTTAATTTTTTCTGACTGAATGGATTGAATGACTTCGAGGGTATGGTCATCTTTATCATTGTCACCAATTGCAATTATAAATTCATCACAAATTGGTAAAATGGAAAGTATAGACTGTTTAGCAGGAATATATAACTTTTCTGCGTTTTTAATAAAGGTGAAACCGCTTATTTTCATTATTAATTATTGGATTATAATCAAAACAAAAGTATAAAAATGATACCTTTGGTAATCAAAAAAATCCAATTTAATGAATTATAAGATATCAGCATTAATACCCACTTTTAATGAGGAGCATAATATTGCTGATGCTATTGATTCAGTTTCTTGGGCAGACGAAATATTAGTTGTTGATTCATTTAGTTCAGACTCAACAGTAAAAATTGCTAAAAATAAAGGAGCTAGAGTAATTCAAAGGACATATGAATATCCAGCCTCTCAAAAAAATTGGGCCATTCCACAAGCTTCAAATGATTGGGTGATTTTGATTGATGCCGATGAGAGAGTTTCACTTAATTTAAAAAATGAAATCATTAACGTTCTTAAAAAAGAACTTCCTTACAGTGCTTTTTGGATTAAAAGACAAAACCATTTTATGGGAAAAAAAATTAGATTTTCTGGCTGGCAAGGGGATAAGGTAATAAGATTATTTAGAAAGGATAAATGCCAATATGAGGATAAAAATGTACATGAAGAAATGATTTGCAAAGGTAGAGTCGGAGTTTTGAAAGAGAAACTAGTTCATTTTACATTTAAAGACATCCATCATTATCTAGAAAAGTGGGATAGATATACTACCTGGAGTGCAAATGAGAGATTTTCAAAGGGAGAAAGAGTGAATTTTTATCATTTTACCGTAAAGCCTATTTTTAGATTTATAAGGGATTATTTTCTGAAATTTGGTTTTCTTGATGGACTAACAGGGTTCATAATATGTATTCTTTCTGGCATGTCAGTCTTTATGAGAAGTCTAAAAATAAAAGATTTAACGAAATCTAATTCTGATTAAAATATTACTTAAGTAAATAAAGTTTTTTGCATCCAGATTTTGCTGATTCAATTTGATATCCTCTGTCTTGAACTTTACTTAATTTGATATAACACTTTTTAATGATTTATTTTTTTTTCAACGTTAAAACTTATTAAGGTACTTTGTATTGCTTAGATTTAAATAATAAAAAATCCTGATAAAGAATTCTTTATCAGGATTAATTTTTTTTAGAAAGTGATTATTGTGTGCTATAGAACGAAATATCCAATAACAACATCATTTTCTGTAGTTATTTTATTAGAATCAATTTCTTCTATATCTTCTTTCTCCTTATTGCATGGTTTTTTGCTTTCATCCTTATCGCAAGCTTTTTTGTCTTTTTTGCAGCATGCCTTTTCTTTCTCCGAATCACAAGAAGAGGCTTCTTTCTTTTCGCAACATTCTTTTTTACTTTCTTCTTTACACTCTTTTTTCTCGTCACAAGCTATGAATGTTATGCTAAGCAAAACAACAAGGCTTAATACTTTAATTAAATTTTTCATATTATATATTGTTAAATGCGAATTTAAGTAATTATCTAAACATTAAATCTGAAGTGCATAACATCTCCGTCTTTTACAATGTAGTCTTTGCCTTCAACTCTCAGTTTCCCAGCATCTCTACACTTAGCCTCAGATTCATACTCAATATAGTCATTATAACCAATGACCTCAGCTCGAATAAATCCTTTTTCGAAATCAGTGTGAATGACACCAGCTGCTTGTGGTGCAGTATATCCCTCTGTTATGGTCCAAGCACGAACTTCTTTTTCTCCGGCAGTAAAATATGTTTGATATTTTAATAATTGATAAGCAGATTTAATGATACGGTTGACACCACTTTCTTTAAGCCCCATATCTTCTAAAAACATCATTTTGTCTTCTTCTTCCATATCAATCATATCTGATTCTATTTCGGCAGAGACAAACATGACTTGAGCATTTTCATCTGCAACTGCATCAATGAAAGATTTGGTGTGATGATTTCCATTCACAACGCTAGCATCATCCACATTACAAACGTACAATACTGGCTTTAAGGTTAGTAAATTTAAGTCTTTGATTAGATCCAATTGATTTGAGTCCAAATCAATTGTTCTTGCTGATTTTCCTTGTTCTAATGTGAGTTTGATTTGTGCAACAACATCATAGACTAACTTGGCTTCTTTGTTGCCAGTTTCAGCAAGTTTTTTGACTTTTAGTATTTTCCCATCAATAGCCTCAAGGTCTTTTAGTTGTAATTCAGTATCAATGATTTCTTTGTCTCTGACAGGGTCAATACTGCCATCTACGTGAGTAATATTATCGTCATCAAAACATCGAACAACATGGAGAATGGCATTGGTATTTCTGATATTCCCAAGAAATTGATTACCTAAACCTTCTCCTTTACTTGCTCCTTTGACTAAGCCAGCAATGTCGACAATTTCAACAGTTGTTGGAATTATCTTTTGAGGATTAACTAAATCGGATAGTTTATTTAATCGTTCGTCAGGTACTGTTATCATTCCGACATTTGGTTCGATCGTACAGAATGGATAATTAGCACTTTCAGCCTTAGCACTACTTAGACAATTAAAAAGTGTTGATTTTCCAACATTGGGCAAGCCCACGATTCCACATTGTAAAGCCATTTATTATTGTATTTTGGTGCAAGTTTAGTCTTTTTAAGATTGATTCGAAAGACTTCTATGGTCTTTGATTATATGAAGACCTTCTGTCAGTTTAATATAAGTTGGAACGTATTTTGATAAACAAACTAAAGGATGTTTTCCTTTTTAATAAAACTAATTGATTCTGTGGTATGGCCAGCGTTGCTAGTTGTGTCCATTTGGATTGTTTTTTTTGTTAACTTAAGATATCAGTTGGATTTGAATTCTTATGGTTTGCACCCTCAAAAATGGGATGACTTGTATGGAGTAGTTACCATGATTTTCTTACATGGTAATTTTGATCATTTACTGAGTAATTCTATTCCTCTGTTACTATCTATGGGATTTATATTTATAAATTTCAGTGAGGAAAGGGCTTCAATTATTGTTTTAAATATTTTAGCTACAGGCATTATTCTCTTTTTTATAGGGCAGCCTGGTAGCAATCATATTGGTGCTAGTGGTTTGGTATATGCATTAATTTTCTTTGTTGTGACTCATTCTTTTTTTACTCGTAATAAAGAGATGTTGGCAGCTTCTTTTACATTAATATTTTTATATGGCAGTCTGATTTATGGGTTATTCCCAGAGTTTGGAAAATTAATCGGAAAAAATATATCTTGGGAGGGGCATCTATCTGGAGCAATCTCTGGAATTATTTTTGGTGTGTTGTATCGAAATAGAGGTCCTCAAAAACCACCTCCCTTAGATGACGACTTTGATGATTTTGAAGATGAATATTGGAATTCAACGGATATTGTTGACCAAGAAGGCCTAAACACCAATATTCAGTATATCTACAAAAAAATGGATTAACCTGACATTTGTTCTCGGTTAATTCTAATGGATAAAATTACCTTTGAAGTCTATGAGAATTTTATTTACTTTTTTTATTTCTATTCATTGCTTTTCGTCATTACCATGGGGCTTTTTTGCTCATAAAGAGATTAATTATCACGCATGTTTTACTCTTCCATCCGAAATGTTTGGCTTTTATAAGGCAAATGTTGATGTAATAAGAGAATTGGCTGTTCGACCTGACCAAAGGCGTTATGTCATGGATGAGGAGTCGCCAAGACATTACATAGATATTGATTTTTATGAGTCTAAGGTCCCGATAGATACCTTGCCATTTTATTGGGATAGTGCCAAGGTTTTGTATGGTGAAAAAACATTGATTGATCATGGAATTGTTCCATGGCATATTTTAAAAGTTAAATATTGGCTAACGCAGGCTATGAAAGACCACGATTACAATCAAATTTTAAAATTAAGTGCTGACTTAGGACATTACATTGCAGACGCTCATGTACCTTTACATACTACTAAAAATTATAATGGTCAATTAACCAATCAACATGGCATTCATGGACTTTGGGAATCAAGGTTACCTGAAATTTTTTTATCCGATTATGATTTTTTTGTTGGGAATGCTCAATATATGCATAAACCTCTTTTGTCTATTTGGAAGGCAGTAGAGGAGAGCTTTTCTGCTCATGATACGGTACTTAATTTGGAAAGGGATCTAACATCAAAAATGCAACATATAAAGTATTCCTTTGAACAAAGAGGAGCGACAACAGTTAAAGTATACAGTCGAGAGTTTTCAAAATCATACCATTTTCTGCTCAACAATATGGTTGAACGCCGAATTAAAAAAGCAATCTATATTATTGGTTGTTTTTGGTATACTGCATGGGTTGATGCTGGTCAGCCACAGTTACCAAACAAATTAATTCGAAATTTTGAAAATAAGACTTCTAATGATTCTATCTTTCAGAAACATTATCATAAAATCAAAGGTCGAATAGGTCTTCACTAAATAAATATTATCTCTTTATTATTGTCGTAGACCATTGATTATTTCGATCATGAATCTCAAGAATATATATTCCTGATTCAAGTTTATCTAATTCAATTTGATTAAGTGATTTGTTAATGAAATTTTCTTGAATAAATTTCCCTTCCATCGTTCTGATAACCAACTTCAAATCACGGCCAAATTTATGTTCTACAAATAATGTTTGATTAATTGGATTAGGATAAATACTTACACCAAACTTATTAAAATCGTTAACCCCAATAAAATCAGGTAAAGAGATAATCTGAGTACTATCTTCAGTACATTGATTAGCAGTGGTAACAGTTAAAGTTACGTTGACTTTTTTACCTTCACTTGTTTCGTAGTTGTGAGTTGGAGAAATAACATTAGAAAGTGGACTTCCATCTCCAAAATTCCATGAGTAAGTTTCGTAAGTGCTTATAGTTGGTGTGAATGAATAATCTATTTGATTTCTTGAGTAGTAAAAAGAGGCATCGATATTTCGTTCAATATTTACACGTAATTTTTGGGAGGTATCTGAGCACTGACCTTTTTCAAAAATCACATAAATACTATCTCCATCAGACATCAAATTATTTGTATATGATGAGCTATTACCCGATTGAACCATAACTCCATTTAAGATAAAGTCCCACCTGTCTATACTATCACTAGCAATGAATGTGATTGTTTCTCCATCGCAGAATGATTGTTTTTTAATTGGTTCCACTTTGGCATTCACAATTTGATCTATTACTAGAGGAATTTTAGTTTCGTTTGCCAGACATGTTAGATAAGATGAGTCAAGAACTTGAATAATATATTCGCGAGAAATAGTAGGATTAAATGAAAATAGCGTATCGGTAAATGAGCTACCTCCATCTAAACTAATACTATAATTTTGATTTTTAAGTCCGTTTATTTCAATCGACCATATATCTCCAAAACAGATACTAGAATCTGCTTTTACAGTATAATCTAATGGTGAGCATGCTTTTGAAAAACATTTTTTAATTGCTATATCACTATAATAACATGGGCTTGGGTCAACACCTCTTACCCAGAGGGTCACAGAATCTTCGGGGTTTAGTCCTCCAATTTCATGAGTTTTCCCATTGTTTCCGCTTGATGGGTATGACCAGTTTTTACCCTCGTCAGTACTAATTTGATACCCTTCATGAATAAAATTATCTGACCAATTGAAAGTAATACTATCTGGTGCAGATGTTATGCATGAAATCTGAGCTGAGGGGAGTTTATCTTTAGTAAATACATCATATTTTGATGTGTCACTCAAACAACCTCTTTGATCCTTAACCTGTAATCCAAATGTGGTTGAAGTTTTGACTAATACATCATGATTGTAATTAGATGAAGTCTTTAAAAGCTGTCCTGAGTTGTAGAAATAAAAACTGTCATAATTAGTAGAATCTGAAAATAGCGTAATTGTTGTGTTTTTACACGTACTATCATTGGATGTATTTATAGAGCTGGATAGCGAAGTGATAGGTTTATCGTAGAATTTTATGTTAATGGTATTACTTTTTTTACCACAACCATTGGAAGATAGTCCAGAGACAAAGTAATTACCTGGAGAATTAACCCATAATGTGTCGGATATTTTTCCATTATTCCATGTATAAGTTACACCAGATTCTATAGTAAAGGGTTTCAGCAAAATTGAATCACCATTACAGATAGATTGACTGGCACCTCCTGGAATAAAAGTGTTTGGGGCTGCCAAAACATTAATATCTACTGTGTCAGGTTTTGATTTACCTTTTGCATTGGTTACAGTAAGAATAGCTCTGTTTTTACCTGGGAAGTTAAAAACTACATCAGGGTTTTTTTGATTGGAAATACTTGGTTTTCCTCCAGGAATTGTCCAAGCATATGAAGTTGGGTTATTTGTACCTGATCCAGATAATTGAAAACTAGAATTTTGGCAGGGGGTTGAATTGCTAGTTGCTGCTGTCGCTTCTGGAAGTAAAGAAGAAGGTACTAAATTGAATTGCTTAGCTATAATTATATCTCCACCAGTAGATGAGGATGAGTTTGTAGCGTTAACAACAGCATAAATTGTTAAAGTCCCTTTATTGGTTGAGGGTGCTTTCCAGTTGAAACTCCAAGCAGCTGCTCCAGAACCTGATGAACCTGTACTAGTCTGTCCCATATAGTTTCTTACTGAACCTGAAATTGTCGAGGAATTAATAAATGATTTATTATTTCCTGATATAGTGCTAAAACTACCCGCCATTTTATTTGAATTATCAAGGCAGGTTAGCTGGTAACCAAATTTATTTTTTCCTGAATGAGTATAATTTAAAGTGAGTGTATATGTACTATCAGGTATGTAACCTCCTCCTGTAAAATTATTAGTCAGAGTAATATTATTATAATTTGTGCCACTTGTCTGAAGTGAACCCCCATGACAACTGGTACAGTTTGACTCACTAGGGGCATTTGTGTATCCTCCAGGAGCACCTCCAGTATAAGTAATGCTTTTTTGGTGTAAAAATATAAATCCAATTAACAATGTAAGGACAATGACTTTGTTTTTTATATAAGGTGATTTCATATATTATTGAATTTTTTAAGGTTTGAAAAATATCGAATTTATTGAGCAAATGTTATATTAAATTTAGGTTTTAACATCACCTCTGGAGGTGAATTGTTAATTGGTATAGATTTAATTTGGTTATTCATTTTATGACTTTTTTTGATTAGACCTTATGATTTTTTCCAGCATATCCCACTCTTCTTTACTGATGGCTTCCATTTGATTAAATTGACCTGCACCCTGAAGCCATTCTCCACCGTCTATGGTTACCACTTCACCGTTTATGTAACTTGAATAATCAGACATGAGGTAGGACGCAAGATTTGTTAATTCCATGTGCTCTCCCATTCTTTTTAATGGGATTCTATTTTCAAGGTTTACTTTTCCAGACATCTCCTTCGGAAATAAACGATCCCATGCTCCTTTTGTTGGGAATGGACCTGGAGCAATTGCATTATGTCTTTGTCCATATTTAGCCCATTCCACAGCTAAGCTTCGGGTCATTGCTAACACGCCAGCTTTTGCCATAGCACTTGGAACCACATAACCACTTCCTGTAGAAGCATAAGTAGTTACAATGTTAAGTACATGACCAGGTATATTGTTCTCTATCCAATATTTACCACAACTTAGGGTACAGTTTTTACTTCCTTTAAGAACGATGTCTAGTATAATGTCAAAGGCTCTATGGCTTAATCGTTCGGTAGGGCTGATAAAATTTCCTGCAGCATTATTTACTAGTCCATTGCAGGTTCCAAAATGTTCAATAATTTGATTTAAAGCATTCTCTACTTGCCCACTTTCTCGAACATCACATGCTACTGGAAATATTTTATCATCAGATATTTCTTTTTGTGCTTCTTTTAATTTTTCAAGCCTTCTTCCAGAAATAGCCACTTTAGCACCTAAGTTTACGAATGATTTAACCATTGATTTTCCCAATCCAGTGCCTCCACCTGTAACCCATATTACCTTATTGGACAATGATCCTTCTTTCAGCATTGATTCTTGACGTAGATTCATACTTTTCAAATGTAGTCTCTTATTTGATTGTTTTTAAGCTTGAGGTAATTTTTAATTCAAAGGATTAATTTAAAATCAATTTTGATTTATAGTAGTTTTAATTAATAATAGTTGTTTAATTTGGGAGTTACTATTGATAAATTACTACAAAATACTTGGTCTAGAAAATTATGCATCCGTCGCTGTTGTAAAAGTTGCTTATAAAAAACTGATTAAACAGTATCATCCAGATGTAAGCTCAGATCCCGATGCAGAGGAGATGACGAGGTACCTTAACCTTGCAAAAGATTTTTTAGGATCTCAAGAGTCTAAAGATAATTATGATAGACAACTAAAATTAGCTTATTTGATTGAAATTAATCGGTTAAGAAATCAATCAAATCAATCAAAACCAAAAAAAAATACTTATTGGAAATCATTATCTGTAGATGAGAGAAAATCTAGGATAGATGAGGCACGTAAAATTAAAATCAAAGAAAAATATGAGAGGGGTCTTTCTGTTTTTCCATTGCTGTATAGACTTTTTGGAATTATTGTTTTTTTGGTATGGGGACTTCAGGTAATGTTCTCTAATTACTTTCTTAGTTACACTGCAAATGCATACATATGGGCAGTATTGGGCTATTTTATTTTTGGGGGCACTTTAGCTGTTTCTGCTAGTGAAGCATATACCTATCTGACTACAAAGTCCTTACATAAACCCATAGGGTTTAATTTTGAAAAATGGATTGCTGTTTCTTTTGTTTCTTTATTCTTGTTTGGTATTGTTAGTGTTTCAATCTTAAATTCTGTAAGAAAATCATATCTCATTAATAACGATTTTGATTACACAACAGCCATAATTGATTTTGAAAGAAGCTCACTTGATAGACTCATTATTAGCTATGAAGTAAATCAAAATGAATACATTAAGAGAGTGGATGTGTCATTTAATGAAGTTGTTAAGCTTTCTAAAGATCGGATTGTTTTAAAATTTGCTAGAGTAAACCCATTGATTTGTGAAGTGGTATTAAAATCAGATTCAGTTGAGTTTAAGAATAACCCTAGATTTTTAAAATAAACCTGAAGTTGAGTCTTCTGCCTGTCAAAAAGTTAGGTACACCATATACATTATTGGAAAAGTCTTTTACTAAGACATACGAAATAGTATTATTTACTTGTAAAAGATTGAACACTTCTACACTTGCCCAAAGTGATTTAATGTTTTTGAATTTCACGGAACTTCTTTTAGATGTTTTATCTAGGAGTATTTTTGAAAATCCAATATCGACTCTACGATATGCTGGTATTTTGAATCCTGGATTTTGACGATTCTCAGCATTAAAGAAGAAAGGCATCTTTGATCCATAAATTAGACTTAAATTAAGCTTGTAGCTTGGATTGCTTGGGAGCTCGTCTTGAAACATAATAGAAAAGTTTACACGTTGATCTGTAGGTCTTCTCAACCAATCACTAAGTTGTTCGTTGCCGTCATTATCTGTATAATACAGACGTTCTTTGGTTTGGAGTATTGAAAGATTAAACCACGATTCTATACCTTCAACAAATTCACCATTCACTCGTGCATCTACTCCCGTAGCATATCCCTGTGAACTGTTTTCAGCCAAATATCGAATTCGAACATTGTCAACAACATAAGGAATCATTCGATCTTGGTGTTTGTAATAAAGTTCACTAATGAATTTGAATGGTCTTCCCCATGCTTCAAAGTTCATGTCTCCACCAAATACAAAATGGATTGATCGTTGTGCTTTAATAGATGGATTTAGAGTCCCATCTAACCTCCTAAGCTCTCTGTAAAAAGGTGGTTGGTAGTAATATCCACTTGCAAATCGTAATAGCCAATCTCTTTTTGTTTGAATAGTATCGGTATTGCCATACTTTAGTTTTGTACTATCATTATATTTTTTGTTGGGTTCCCAGGAAAATTGCATCCTTGGACTGATAACATTCTCTTGGTTATAATTCCAGTAATTTGTTCTTAAACCATAGGTTACCCTAGTGTTGGATGCCTTATTGATGTATTGACTATTTTGAATATATCCATTGATGCGATAACTCTGAATATCAATATTAGCTTTTAAAAACTCATCAAGTACAATTGCTGATTTGCCCTGAGTATTGATTGTAGTTATGTTATACTCACTGCTATCATTATATCTCCATTCTTTAAGTCGATCAGATATTTGTTCATTTTTAAATCCAACTCCCCATTGTAGCGTTGAATTTTTACTAATATATCGTCCTTTATGTGTTGCTGAGTGTACTTGTGCCTCTATATCATTACGTGCATGGTCGATAAAATAACCAATGCCCAATAGAGCTTTTTCATTTGCAAAGTCATCAGATCCAAAATTGGTTTCTAATTCGGATAGACGATATGCTCCTTCAACAGTAAAGTGCTCTCTTTCGGTTGTTGTATATGAAGAAGTATTAAATTTTAGTGTGATATTTTTTTTAGGTTTATAATCTAAACTTAAAGCATTCATCCATGTAGTGTATTGCATGAGTTCATTTCCACCAAAAGCAATAAATAGGCTGATAGCACTATTAACATTACCAAAACTTGTTTGCTGACTTTGAGGTGATACCAAATATCTATTTTGCGAGAGTGTGCTTAGATATGAAAGACTTAAATTTGATTTAAGACGATATTTGAGTAGCGTCTGAAGGTCAAAAAATAGGGGTTTATAATCACCTTGAACATCTAAACTTCCAAGTAAATATTGGTTTGCTCTGAAACGTGCTCCAACCAAATAGGTGAAGCGTTTGTTTTTACTTCTATTTTCAAAATGCAGGCTAGAACCAAGCAAACTGGCTTGTATAGTGTATCTTAGAGTATCGGGCTCTCGATATTTAATATCTAGCACAGAAGAAAGTTTGTCTCCATATTTAGCCTGAAATCCACCAGCGGAAAATTCTACTTGGTCAACCATGTCAGGGTTAATAACACTTAATCCCTCTTGTTGTCCGCTACGAACAAGAAAAGGACGATACACCTCAATATCATTGACATATACAAGATTTTCGTCAAAATTTCCACCTCGTACGCTATAGCCCGAAGATAATTCTCCTCCACTGGAACTGATTCCCATGCCAATTAATTTTAACTTCTGTTCAAACCCAGAGGTATTTGAAAAATATTCTAGTTTTTTGGGGTCAATTTTGATGAGCGGACGATCTCTATTTTTATCTCCAATAACAATAGCAGTTTCAAGAGAAATAGAAGATTCCAAGTTGAAGTTTTGTTTGTATTTTTTGTTTGCTAAAAATGGTCCGATTTCCTTTTCGATGGTTTCAGTTGATGCAGATATTTGTACAATCAAAATCTTATTTGAAGGTATATCTATGCTATAGCTGCCATCCACAGTTGAATAAGTAGAAATTGCTGATCCTTTAATTTTAATGAAAGCGTTTGAGATTGGAGTTCTCTCCACATCTAAAACTTTGCCATTAATTGATGATTGAGACAAGCCAATCACACTGTAAAAAAGAAGAGATATGGTTATTAGATGTGATTTCAAAAGAATAGTAACGTGATAGTATGTTAACTATTGTTTTAGTGCGAGTATAGTTTCAGTAGGGTTCGAGCTTGAAAAAACTGAACTCCCAGCAACAAGTACATTGGCACCACACTCTAACAGCTTTTGGTAATTCTCAGTATTTACGCCACCATCAACTTCAATTAATGGTTGGTGATTTTTTATTTGACAAATACTATTGAGTTGTTGAAGCTTCATGTATGTATTTTCGATGAACGATTGCCCTCCAAAACCTGGATTTACACTCATTAGGCATATTAAGTCAATTTCTTTAAAAACATCATTCAGTAAATGAACTGGAGTGTGAGGATTTATTGCTACGCCAGCTAAACAACCCATTTCTTTTATGGCATTCAATGTACGATGGAGGTGAGTGCAAGCCTCATAATGCACAGTAATTACCTCAGCTCCATTATCTGCACATTGTTGAATGTATTGATCAGGATTTGATATCATTAAATGAACATCAAGAGGTTTGGTAGCATGTTTATTTATGGCCTTCATAACTGGAAAACCAAAAGATATATTTGGAACAAAGGCTCCATCCATTATATCAATGTGAAACCAATCGGCTTCACTAGAATTAACCATCTCGATGTCTTTCTGAAGATTAGCAAAATCAGCAGCTAAGATTGAAGGAGCAATTTTGTGTGTCATTTTAATAAAAATTTATATCGTTAATTACTTTTTGTTTGGCAAAATCATTGATTTTGTCAATGAGTACAAGTTTGTGATACCTGAGTTCATTTTTTAGAGCAGGAGATGTCAGTGTTAGGTATAGCACCTTTTTATTGATGAATATTTTAGAAGTTTTTTTTGCAATCATAGTACCAACAATTTGTTCCCAGCTATTAATAACACTGGTCTCTTCGTATTTGTACCCTTGGTTATAGGACTTAAACACGGTAGACATTAGGTCTTTGATGGATTTTTCTTCTTTCAATTAATCTAGTGTAATAGTTTTAAATGGTTTACCTATCTCCTTACAAAATGATTCTAATCTTGAGAAATTTGTATCTGTAATAAATATTTGTCCAAAGTTACCATTTTTAATAATCTGTGTAAGTACTTTGGATCGTTCTTCATCAATTTTTTCGAAAATATCATCTAATAGAAGAATTGGGGTCCACTCTTTTTTATCTTTCAAATACTCAAATTCTGCCAATTTTAAAGCAATTAGTCCAGATTTTATCTGACCTTGTGAGCCATATTTTTTAAGACTAAAATTATCGAGTTCAATCTCAATTTCATCTTTGTGAATACCACTTGAACTTCTACGTATAGCAATATCTTTAGCTTTGTTTAGATTAACTAATTCCGTATAAGCTTTATCAGAAAGTTGACTTTTATAAGTGAGTTTGATATGTTCTTTATTATCTGATAATTGCTGGTATTTTGATTTGAAATAGGAGCTAAATTCTTTAAAAAAGTTAGTTCTGGCATGAAATATATCTTGAGCAAGAGGTTCAATTTGATCATCCAGTGTTTGAATCAAAGCTTGGTCAATAGTCTCTTCTTTAAGGTGCTTATTTCGATGTTCAATAAGTTTGTTGTATTTAACTAAAGTTTTTAGGTGCTGTTGATCTACTTGACTAATAATCTGATTAGTGAATGATCTTCTTTTATCATTTGTGCCATAGATGAGTTCTATGTCATTGGGTGCAATTACTACGGCCAAAAATTGTCCAATATGTTCAGATATGTGTTTGTATGGTACGTTATCTTTTTCTATTATTTTTCGAGCTCCTCGTTTTAATTTAACTTTTAAATGAAATTGGTCTTGGTTTTCAATTTCTGCTAATATTCCTGATTGGATTTGATTTGTTTGTATGCATTGTACATCGGTAGAGGAAAAGTAGGACTTTCCGAGGCACAAAAAGTGTATTGCATCCAAGACTGAAGTTTTCCCAACACCATTCAGTCCAGCAATCGCTGTTACCTCTTCCATCTCAAGACTTAAGTCATTGTGATTCTTAAAAAAGACTAAAGATAATTTTTGTACTTTCAAGTGTGTAAATTGAGCAATTAAAATTGTTATTTTTGCCGCACCAAATATAAAATGGCAAAAGCAAAGCACACTAAAAAAACTTATATAGATTGGTACAGATTGATGTTACTAATCAGAAGATTTGAGGAAAAGTCAGCACAAATGTATGGTCAAAACAAAATTCGTGGATTCTGTCACCTATACATTGGACAAGAAGCTGTTGTCGCTGGAATGGTCTCTGCAAAAAAGGACGGAGATAAAGTGATTACAGCATATAGAGATCACGGTCACGCACTTGCTATGGGAATCCCTGCAAATGCAGTAATGGCTGAATTATTTGGGAGAATTGATGGTTGCAGCAAAGGAAAAGGAGGGAGTATGCATATGTTTTCTAAAGAGCATGATTTCTTTGGCGGTCACGGTATTGTTGGTGGTCAAATTCCTTTGGGTGCTGGTATAGCACTAGCAGAACAATACAAAGGAACTGATAATGTGTGTTTCTGTTACATGGGTGATGGAGCTGTTAGGCAAGGTGCATTACATGAAACATTTAACATGGCAATGGTATGGAATCTACCAGTTGTATTTATTTGTGAAAATAACAACTATGCAATGGGAACTTCTGTTGAAAGAACAACCAATGTTACAGATATCTACAAAATGGCATCTTCATATGAAATGAATGCAGAGCAAGTTGATGGTATGAGTTGTGAGGCTGTTCATGATTGTATGAAGAGAACTGCTGATCGTGCAAGAAAAGGTGGTGGTCCAACTTTTGTTGAGCTTAAAACATATCGATACAGAGGGCATTCAATGAGTGACCCAGCTAAATATCGAACAAAGGATGAAGTAGAGGAGTACAGAAAAGTTGATCCAATTGAGGTGGTTAAGGCTACTATTCTTAAGTCTAAGTTTTTAACCGAAAAGGGGTTGGATGAAATTGAAGAAAGCGTTGAGGCTGAAGTGCAAGCATCTGTTGAATTTGCAGATAACTCACCATTCCCTAGTCCAGATGAAATTTACAAGGATGTGTACGAAACAGAATATCCCTTTATCGTAGAATAACGCTATTTTTGCAACCCATTTAATAGAATGAACACAGAAGAACAAACTACAGAAAACCAAGGAATTGAATCATTCATTCAGTTTTTTGAAAAACATAAAAATAATGCAATTGCTGTTGGTATAGCACTAATTGTTTTAGCTGGAGGTATCTATTACTACAACGATGTGTATACTCCTCAACAAGAGATGGAGGCTGCAGATAGCTTTTATATGGCAGAACGATACTTTGGTCTAGATTCTCTTGATAAAGCTCTAATGGGCGATGGAGTGCATCTAGGAATGATTGATATTGCTGACGAATTTGGATCGACAAATATTGGAAACCAAGCATCTTACTATGCAGGCAGAATTTTGTTAGAACAAGGTAATTTTGAAGAAGCATTAGGGTATTTGAGCGATGTTTCTATGGATGATCAAATAATGGCAGCTCAAGTAATTACCCTGCAAGGAGATTGTTATTCTGAAATGGAAAATTATGAAAAAGCTGGCAAAACTTATATGGCTGCAGCCAATAAACGTGATAACCAGTTAACTACTCCATATGCTCTACTAAAGGCTGGAGCCGCTTTTGAACAAGCTGGTTCGTTTGATGATGCTGTAGATGCATACCAAGAGATAGAGGAATCTTACCCAAATTCAAGACAGGCTGAACTTGTAAAGGCACTCATTGCTCGTGCTGAAGCCAAACAAGCTAGTCAATAGATCTGATGGCAGATTATGCAAATCAAGATTTTTTAAGCGATAAGATTAACTTGTCTCATACCAATTTTAAGATAGGGCTTGTCACCGCTATGTGGAATGGTGAGATTACATCTAAATTAAAATCTGGTGCACTAGAAACACTTGCTATTGCAGGTATTCCAACTGAAAAAATTACTGTTTGGGATGTGCCAGGTTCATACGAACTCATATATGCAGCTAATAAATTAGCTAATGAAGGAATGGATGCAATTATTTGTATTGGCGTTGTGATTCAAGGCGAAACACCTCATTTTGATTTTATTTGTAATGCTGTCGCCAATGGGATATCTCAAATTACTATTGAACAGAATATTCCCGTAGGTTTTGGTGTATTAACTACTTCAAACAAACAGCAAGCCATAGAGCGGGCAGGTGGAGCTCATGGTCACAAAGGAGAAGAAGCAGCATGGACTGTCTTGAAACTTCTTGAAAGAGAATAATTGTGATCGAAATTCTTTTTGTAATCAAATTTATTCCTAGCTTGTATATTGCGAGTCAATAATTATAGCTTTAACATTAAAATGAGAAAAATTCTAATACATATTGGTCTAATAAGTTTTCTCTCTATTTTGATTGCATTTGGCACGCTTTGGTATTTAAATATTTATACAAACCATGATAGTGTTTTAATTGACGTAGCGGATCTAAATGGTCTTGATGCTAATGATGCACTTAATATCTTGGCTGAGGCAGGTTTAGAAGGTGAGGTGACGGACACAGTCTACAAAGACGGTGTAGAAAAGTTGGCTGTAATCAATCAAAATCCAATTGCTGGTATGAAAGTTAAGCCAGGTAGAAAGGTCTATTTAGTGATTAATATTAATACTATTCCAATGATTAAAGTGCCTGACCTTGCTAATAAAACATCACTCTCACAAGCTCGTAATATTTTAATTAGAAAGCATTTGAAAATTGGTAAAATAACCGAGCGAATATCGCCCTCTGTTAGAACTGAAAATGATCAACCCATACTAGCTCAATATTACCCAGGAACTACCAATCCTATAAAACCTGAAACTGAAGTTGAACGCAATTCAGTGATAGATCTAGTTGTTGGAGTATATGGATTTGGAGATTCAGATAGTATGGATATTCAAGATTTTGACGATTCAGTCATTGAAATGGAGAATTAACTTTTAATAAACACTTTAAAAAATAAATATGCGTTTATTCATCATGGAAGTTTTAAGTCAGGTTAGGAGAGGTTTGGTAGCCTTTTTATTCATTGTAGGACACATATTATTACAGGGTCAAGTTCTAACATATCCGATAAAAAACAATCAATCCATTCATCATTTTTTGAAAGAAAATCCAAATTATTCATTTCAGTCAAATCTCAAATTTAAGTTTGGTAAAAAGGATACTTTAGAGTTACCATTTTTTGATGATTTTTCAGAAAGCAACCTCTATCCTGATAGTTTGAGGTGGTTGAATAATCAGGTATATGTAAATAACCATTTTCCCTACCGTCCCCCAACAATTAATGTAGCAACCTTTGACGGTCTTGACTCTAAAGGAAATCCATATAACAAAACGATTAACAAAGATTATAGTGCTCCTGGTGATAGTTTGATTAGTCAACCCATTAACCTAAAAGATAGTGCAGGATCTTTTTATGCTTTATCTGATTCAATGGTATTTAGTTTTTTTTATCAACCCAATGGTTTGGGGTACCATTTGAATGGAGAAGACTCGTTAAAACTTTGGTTTAGAGCTGCTAATAACCTTTGGATTAAAGTGTGGAGTGTAGGTGGTCAAGCTGCTACTTCAGAGTTTAAACATGTGAGCATTCCTATTTTGGATGTTAATTACTTACACAAAGGGTTCCAATTTATGTTTACTACTTATACTCGGCAAGTTGGAAATGCAAATCAATGGCATATTGACTATATCTTACTCGATAAGGACCGTTCAAGTATAGATGATTTCTATAATGACTATGCCATTCAAAATGCTCCATCACCCTTATTGAAATCTTTTACTCAAATGCCATATTCACATTTTAGTGAAGATCCAACTATTCAGATAGCGGATTCTGTATATCTAAGGTTATCAAATTTGTATAAGGACCCAAAAGCACTTCAAATAAGACATCAAGCGACATATAATGGTTCTATAATTGCTAGTACAGAGTTTATAAACAGTACAAAAAATATAGGATCACAAACCTCTGCAGTTAGAAATTTACCCTCATTCACATCATTTATCGGATTGACAGGAAATCAACCCATAGTTATAAATCGTTTGGTTGAAGTTAGAGAAAATGGAATAGCTAATGATTATAAACAAAATGATAGTATCTTGCTTACTCAAGAGTTTTCTGACTTTTATGCTTATGATGATGGCACTGCTGAACAAGGGTTTGGATTTGACCAAAATACCAATCCAAGTAATATAGAGGGACAAATTGCATATGGTTTTGATGTGACTAAAGAAGATACTCTCTATGCCATTGCTACTTATTTCAATGAGGCTGTTTATGATGTATCAAGAAAAAGATTCACATATAGAATTTGGAAAGAATTATCAGGTGTTGGATCTGGTACTACTGACGAAGTCATTTATGAATCTGATGAACTTTCACCAACTTATTCATCTGCAAATGATTGGAGGACATTTACTCCGCATTATTTGGACACTACGTTAATCTTATCCCCAGGTAAATACTACATCGGTTGGAAACAAGAAAGTATGTATAATCTCAATGTTGGTTGGGATAAAAACTATGGCTATTCGAAAACTCCAGAAAAAACTAATCAAAATATCTACTATAAAACCTTCGGTAGCTGGAGTAATGCTGATTTGCCAAGTGGTACGTTGATGATGAGACCTCATTTTGGTGCATCAAAAGAAATTTACGCATCCGAAGAAAAGTTTGATACAGTGAATAATTCAGTTAAAATGTATCCAAATCCAGCGGAAAATATTGTTCATTTTTCAAAATCTTTTGAATTAATTCGCATTTGTGATATTCAAGGCAAACAGATTCTTGAATTTTGGAATAGTTCTAATTTGGATGTCTCTAGTTTGAAAGAGGGTGCCTACTTTGTATTTTTGAGTGATAATTCAAAGCGTTTTAATACAGCGAAACTGATAATTCAAAAAAGATAAAAGCAAACATGGTAGATATAACAATCGAAGAATTAAAACATAAACTTGAGAATAAAGAAGATTTCTTATTAATTGATGTTCGGGAAGATTGGGAGTATAAAGAGTTTAATATCGATGGAAGACTTATTCCATTAGGATCATTGCAAGGAGCTATTGATGATTTAGACGATTGGATGGAAAAAGAAGTTATAGTTCATTGTAAGTCAGGAGGTAGAAGTGCAGCAGCAAAAGAGTTTATGGTTCGTCAAGGGTTTAAGAATGTTAGAAATCTTCTTGGAGGTATGTTAGCGTGGCAAGCCAAGTACGGTTAAAATATCGATTCAAAAAACTGGTTGTTTTTTTGGGGCTATTTATATTAGTAGCTACATTACTGTATTGTTCTGATAATAATAAGTCAACTACTGATTTTTACTATGATAATCACGCAGATAGTGTTGCGTATGTTGGTATGGAAACATGTGCTACATGTCATCAAGATAAACACCAAACATTTGTTCACACGGGTATGGGACTTTCATTTGATTCAGCTACTCGTCAAAAATCTTCGGCATTATATGGTGTTAATCATCAGGTATATGATTCTTCATCTGATTTGCATTACTACCCTTTTTGGGAAAACGAAAAATTATATATCAAAGAATTTAGACTGTTAGAACAAGATACAATTCATCAGCTCACTCAAGAGATTAATTATATTGTTGGAAGTGGGCAGCATACTAATTCTCACATTCTAGAGAAGAATGGGTATTTATTTCAAGCACCAATTACTTTTTATGTTCAAAAAAAGAAATGGGATTTAGCTCCAGGTTTTGAGGGAGGAAATAACTCTCGTTTTAGTCGAATCTTAAATTCAGAATGTATAAGTTGTCATAATTCAATGCCAGAGTTGATTGATAATTCGCAGTTTAAATTTAAGACTATTGGGAATGGAATAGATTGTGAGCGATGTCATGGTCCTGGTGAATTGCATGTCAATCAACGGTTAAATGGTCAGGGTGTAGATGTTCGAAATAAGATTGACCCTACGATTGTTAATCCAAGCAAACTTTCATGGGATCGACAAATTGATTTGTGTCAGCGTTGTCATCTCCAAGGTTTAAATATATTAAAAAAAGGTAAGAAATTTACAGATTTTAAACCAGGTATGAAACTGAGTGATATTTTTGAGATTTACTTGCCAGAATATGAGGGAGACCAATCACAATTTGATATGGCCAATCACTCTCAACGTTTTCAAATGAGCAAATGCTTCAACTCATCGAACAAATCAGATTTGAAGTTCACCTGTATATCTTGTCACAATCCTCATGTGAGTGTTAAAATCACAGGTGCAGAAGTATACAATACAGCATGTGCTCAATGTCATGCAAAAAAAGATTGTACAACTGCACCAGAACAGCTAATTGAAGCCAGTCATAATTGCGTGTCTTGTCATATGCCTCCAAGCAGTTCTGAGGATATTCCTCACGTAAGTGTTCACGATCATTACATCAGAAAACCTAATGAAAAGAAATACAACGTAAGTCAAATGCAAAAGTTAGTTGGCTTATATGCAGTCAATAATTCTCAGCCTGAAACTGAGCATCAAATACAAGCTTATTTAGAATATTGGGAAAAATTTGACAAAAATCCATTTTATATTAATAAGGCTCATGAGATGTTATTGAGTAACGATTATCCTCATCTATGGTTGAAATATTATTACTTGAAGGAGGAATATGAAAAGGCAACTCAACTGACTTTTGAATATGGTAATCTTGATGCTTGGCAGAGCTTTATGATGGGAGAGAGTTATGCTAGACTTAATCAATTAAGTCAGGCTATTTTTTACACAGAAGATGCCTATGAATTAGAACCAACAAACCAAATGTTTTGCATGCAATTGTTAAAACGATATGTTGCTAACGGGGCGTTAAATAAGGCCAATAAATTTGGTAATCAACTATTGAATGAATTTGGAGATAATGCAATTATTCTAAATAGCTTGGCCAAAATATACACGTTAAAAAAACAATATTCAAATGCTAAGAAATATGTTGATCATGCATATCAATTAGACCCTGATGACTTATCCATTTGGGAGACCTATTTCAACTTGTCTATTCAATTAGGAGATGACAAAAACGTTTTATATTGGCTAGATAAGATTCAAGAAAAACAACCTAATTATATTGAATCAAATCAACTAGATGAAATACTAGACAGTCTAAAAGATTAGCCTAAAAATAACTAAATAGTTTCAATCAAATAGTTTTCCTTTGCAGTATGGCAATTATCATAACTGATGAATGTATTAACTGTGGTGCTTGTGAACCTGAATGTCCAAATACTGCTATTTATGAGGCAGGGGCTGAATGGAAGATTGGAGATGGCACAGGTGTAAAAGGAACTTACAAATTGGAAACAGGTGAAGAGGTGGCAGTTGACTCAATTCAACAGCCAGTATCTGATGAAGTTTACTACATTGTTCCTGATAAGTGCACAGAATGTAAAGGTTTTCATGAAGAGCCTCAATGTGCAGCAGTTTGTCCTGTTGATTGTTGTGTTCCAGATCCAGATCGAGTGGAATCAGAAGATCAACTTTTAGCTAGAAAAGCTAAACTTCATATTTAATCATGGTTAAGGGTATTTGTCATCTATCTCAAATCCCTTTAAGAGCTAATCCTAAAAGTAGCTCAGAAATGGTTAGTCAACTACTTTTTGGTGAGACATACCTTATTATTGAACAACGGGAAGAATGGTCACTTATTCAAATGGAATATGATGGTTATGAGGGTTGGCTTAGTAAATCTAGTATTAATCTTATTGATTCTGTTGAAACAAATACCAAAGAATATATACAGACAGATTTAATTCGACACTCTGTAAATAACTACACGAATCAACCCTTAATAAGCTCAATGGGGTCAGGATTTTCAGATGAAATCAATTCAGATAATCAACGGAATATTTTAGATATTGCAAAACTCTTTTTGGGTGTTCCCTATTTGTGGGGTGGTAGGCATTTTTCTGGTATCGATTGTTCAGGATTTGTGCAAGTGATATATAAATGTACAGCTATACAGTTACCTAGAGATGCCTCACAACAACAAAAAAAAGGTAAACCTATAGCATTCAAAGATTTATTCGAAGGAGATTTGGTCTTTTTTGAGAGCAATAATAGAGTAACTCATGTAGGTATGTTTATTGGGGATGGTCAAATCATCCATTCACATGGGATGGTTCGTATTGATAAGTTAAACAAGGACGGAATATTCAATTTACAAACAGGAGAGCAATCTCATAGCTATCACTCCGCGAAGCGTATGCGATAAAATTTGGGCATTCTTCAAATTTTAGCCATATTGCACACCAAATTATTATGAGCAAGTCAACAGAGTCTTGGGGAAGTAGAGTAGGTCTTATTTTGGCTATGGCAGGTAATGCTGTAGGACTAGGTAATTTTCTTCGTTTTCCTGTAAAAGCCGTCGAAAATGGTGGAGGAGCTTTCATTATTCCATATATCATTAGCTTTTTATTGATGGGGATTCCACTTTTATGGGTTGAGTGGAGTATGGGAAGGTACGGTGGATCAAAAGGTGATCATAGTACGCCGTTTATTCTTGATAATATGACCAAGAAGAGTCTTTGGAAGTATTTTGGCGTTTTTGGTATTTTTACAAATATTGGTGTCATGTCTTACTACACTTACATTGAATCATGGACATTGACCTACACAATAAAGTCGCTAAAAGGAGATTTCTTTGGAATGGATATTGCCAAGGTTGGTCAAGTTTTTGACCAATATGTAGACATTAGTGGAGGAGTCAATATTCCAATTATTGCCCTTTTAGCTTTTACTGTTACACTAGTTATTAATATATACATATTATCCAAAGGGTTGAGCGGTGGAATAGAAAAGGTCGCTAAAATAGCAATGCCTATGCTCATTGCCTTTGGTGCTTTTTTAGCTTTTATGGCTTTTTCAATGGGAGATACGGGTAAATGTGCAGATTGCAACTCACACATAGGTATGGACTTTTTGTGGTCTCCGCAATATGATAGTTTGTGGAACCCCAAGGTATGGCTAGAAGCTGCTGGACAAATATTCTTCACCCTTTCAGTGGGTATGGGAACCATCGTGTGTTACTCTTCTTATGTTAAAAAGCGAGATGATATTGCTCTCAATGCAATGAGTGCGGGTTGGATGAATGGTTTCGTAGAGATTGTACTTGGTGCATCCGTTGTTATTCCTATTGCAGTAGGGTTCTTAGGACTTGATTGGGTAAAAGAAAACGCTGGATTTATGATGGCTTTTAAGACCATGCCTTATTTATTTGATCAATGGGGACATGTTATTTCGGTAGTTGCTGGAGTAGCGTGGTTTGGCTTGTTATTTTTTGCTGGAATTACATCATCTCTTGCTATGGGTACACCTTGGATGGGTTTTGTGCAAGATGAATTTGACTGGTCTCGCAATAAAGCTTCATGGACATTGGGTGTATTTATTTTCTTGTTGGCACTACCTACTATTTTCTTTTTTGAATACGGTGTTTTTGATGAATACGATTATTGGACGGGTACCGTTTCTCTTGTTGTCTTTGCCTTGGCAGAAGTAATTTTATTTGCTTGGGTTTTTGGTATGGATAAAGGTTGGGATGAGATAAACTATGGTGCGGATATCAAAGTGCCCAAAATTTATAAATTCATTATCAAATGGGTAACTCCACTTTTTATCTTAGTCATTTTTCTTGCTTCATTATTCACACCAAAAGATAATGATTGGAATGCAGCTATCAATGGAGAGTGGGTACTAGATAAGAGTAGTATAATTGGTAAAATACTTCACATTGGAGAAGATGCTAGTTGGTTGATTGATGGTAGTTTTACTACCGTATTTTATGTTGATATGTCCCGATTACTTCTTCTAGGTACATTTATTGGTCTTGCATTAATGGTAAGGCATGCATCCAAATTACGAAAACAAAAATTAAATAAATAATATGAGTAGTTCAGCATTAATAATGATGGTAGTTGTTCAAGTGTCTGTCACTATCATTACAGGATATTTTTTCTATAAGGTGTTGGTAACACCACCTAAACCAGAACCGGATTCGTATTCCGAAAACGATGATGAAGAAAGATAAATATGCTTATTCTTCAAGCCATAGATAGTGTACATCGTGCACCTGATGCACCTGCTTTATTTTGGGGTATTTCTGAGGTAGTTGTTACCCTTGTTGTTTTTGTAGGTGTATATTACATTTTCAAACCCGTGTTTGGGGATGAAAAGAAAAAAAATAAATGATTTTGGTTTGTTGTTAGTCTATCTCTGCTTCTCTAGATTCTGCCTTATTCTGAGGAAACAAGCGATTTCTAAAAATAAGAACAGTAAAGACACCAATACTTATCGCTGCATCAGCTATATTAAATACTGGTCTGAAGAACTGAAATCGGTTTCCACCAACAATGGGTACCCATTCAGGCCAATGAGTATCTAACAATGGAAAATAAAGCATATCTACGACTTTGCCCATAAATAATGGAGCATAACCATTGCCATTGGGTAAAAATTTTGAGACATAATGGTAGGTGCTTTCTTCAAATAAGTAACCATACAGAATAGAGTCAATAATATTACCAATTGCCCCTGCAAGAATCAGCGAAATTAAAATAACAGTTATGGATTTTATTCCTTCTTTGATTAAACCTCTGATGTAAATAATAATGACTCCAGAGGCAATAATTCTAAATAAAGTAAGGACGATTTTACCCCATTTTCCTCCAAGGGTTAATCCGAATGCCATTCCAGGATTCTCGGTAAAATGTAATTCAAACCAATTGGGAAAGATTGTTTTACTTTCTCCTAATGTATAGTTTGTTTTGATATGAAATTTTAACCAATGATCAAGCACCAATATGATCATGACTGTCAAGACAACATATAGAGCTTGTCTTTTTTGGTTGACGTATGAGATAGATTCCAAAGAATTAACGATATTGATTTTTCTTTGCTTCCATACTTTGTGTCGTATGAGGAACAGCTCTTAGACGCTCTCTACTGATTAAATTACCAGTTACTCTACATATCCCATAAGTTTTATTTTCTATCCTTACGAGAGCATTTTCAAGATTTTCAATGAATTTTTGTTGACGTGCAGCTAATTGGCCAGTGCTTTCTTTTTGCTGTGATGCACTACCATCATCAATTGCTACATATGCACTAGCAGTATCGTCAGTTCCATTCTCATTTTCAGATCTGATTTGCTTACGTAAGTAGTTATACTCCTCTTTGGCAGATTCTAATTTTTTCAAGATGATTTCTTTGAACTCTGCTAAATCTGCATCACTGTATCTTAACGATTCTTTCATAATGTTTTATTTAGTTAATTTGATTTGAATTTGGTGAGTGTCAATATCTACCTCATCAGAGGTATCCATATCGTCATTCAATATTATTGCCTTGGCAAGAATCTCTCCACAAATATATTCATTGTGAGATTCAATTGCATCTTTAATGTAAGGGTGATTATCGATTGTAACTGTTATTTTATCCGTTACTTGAAAATCTTTCTCTTTTCTTAGGTTTTGAACTTTATTGACTAATTCACGAGCTATACCTTCATTTTTTAAATCTGTGGTTAGTTCTAAGTCAAGTGCAACAGTGTAATTATTGTCGCTAATTATTTGCCATCCAGGGATGTCAGTTGTTTTAATCTCAATGTCCTCTAAAACGATATCATACGTTCTATCTTCTGTAGTTATTTCAATAGACTTGCCACTTTCTAGATTTGAGATGTCATCATTTGTAAAATTGAATATTTGACTTGAAACTGCCTTCATATCCTTACCCACTCGTTTACCAAGTGATTTAAAATTTGGTTTAGCAGATTTTTTTATTACCGAAGAATCTTTACTAATTATTTCAATTTCTTTAATATTTACTTCAGATTTAATAAGTTTTTCTACACGCTTTAATTGCTGACTAAACTCATCATTAAGAGCAGGAATTATTGCTTTATTTAAGGGCTGGCGAACTTTAATGCCCTCCGCTTTTCTAATACGAAGGATAAGTGAGGTGATGTCTTGTGAAATAGCAATTTGACTTTCTAATTCTGGATTAATTAAGCCACTATTTGCTGTTGGGAAGTCTTGCAGATGAACAGATTCGTCAGAAAAGGTTAAATCTCCGTAGAGGTTGTCAGCATAAAATGGACTGAAACTACACATCAATTTTGAGATATTGATAAGGCATGTATTCAATGTTTGATATGCTGCAATCTTATCGGAGGTTAGCTCACCTTTCCAAAAACGACGACGATTCAATCTAACGTACCAGTTACTTAAGTCATTGATTACAAAACTTTGAATTGCACGAGTTGCTTTTGTAGGCTCATAATCGTCCATTGCATCCTCTACTAGTTTTGATAACGAATTTAACTTACTTAAAATCCACTGGTCAAGCTCGGTGCGTTGGTCAATAGAGATTTCTTCGTGGTCATTCTTAAATTCATCAATATTGGCATATAATGCATAGAATCCATATGTATTGTGAAGTGTTCCAAAAAACTTTCGTTGTGTTTCAGTTACCCCATCCAAATCAAATTTAAGATTGTCCCATGGAGCAGCATTGCTGAGCATATACCATCGGATTGCATCTGCACCGTATTTTTCAACGGCCATGAATGGATCGATGGTGTTACCAAGACGCTTAGACATTTTATTACCCTCTTTGTCCAGCACTAGTCCATTTGCAACTACATTTTTGTATGCAACAGAATCATTTAACATGACAGAGATAGCATGCAAGGTAAAAAACCATCCACGTGTCTGATCTACACCTTCAGCAATAAAGTCTGCAGGATAATTGGTGTTATTATCAATTTGCTTCTGATTTTCGAAAGGGTAGTGGAGCTGAGCAAAAGGCATTGCTCCAGAATCAAACCAGACATCGATTAAGTCAGTTTCACGGTACATTGCTTCTCCATTGCTAGCCACTAATGTAATGTCATCTATATATGGTCGATGTAAGTCAAATTCTGATGTAATTGTATTACTACTCATCAATCCAGCGTCAACAGACTTGGATACTTCATTTTTTAATTCTTCAATTGATCCAATGCATATTGACTCCTTTCCATCTTTTGTTTTCCAAATTGGAAGTGGAGTACCCCAATACCTACTTCTACTTAAGTTCCAATCTACTAGATTTTCTAGCCAATTTCCAAACCTACCTTCTCCTGTACTAGCTGGTTTCCAATTAATGGTTTTGTTTAATTCAATCAGACGATCTTTAACAGCGGTTGTTTTAATGAACCAACTTTCTAATGGATAATAAAGAATAGGTTTGTCTGTTCTCCAACAGTGGGGGTAGCTGTGTTCGTATTTTTCAACTTTAAAGGCTTTGTTATCTGTTTTGAGTCGAATGGCAATTTTTACATCGGTAGTCATGTAGCCATCTGCCTTTTCATTTTCTTCTTTGTAGTTTTTAACGTAAAGTCCTGAAAATTCACCTACTCCGTCGACAAATTTTCCCTCTCGATCGACAAGAGTAAGAGAGCCAATGTTATTTTGTTTTGCGGCAATGTAATCATCTGATCCAAAGCTAGGTGCTAGGTGAACAATTCCCGTACCATCCTCAGTAGTAACGAAGTTGGCTGCAATAATTTCAAATGCCTTTCCATCTTTAGGTTGTTGGTAAGGCATGAGTTGATGATATTTCTGGCCAACTAGTTTTGAACCTTTAACCTCTTTTGCTATCTCAAATGGAATCGCTTTATCTCCCTCACGATAATCTGCTAGTTCAATGTCTTTGTTCTTCGATGGAAAGTATTTTTCAACTAGCTTAGTAGCTAGTATCACTGTAATTTTTTTGAATGTATATGGGTTATATGTCTTGATGACACTGTAGTCTATTTTGGGTCCTATTCCCAATGCTGTGTTACTTGGTAAGGTCCAAGGTGTAGTCGTCCATGCAAGACAATATGTATCACCCCAATTAAAATCTAGTCCAACTGCATCAGGTTGTTCTAATTGAAATTGAGCAACAATAGTAGTATCCTTTACATTTTTATAGGTACCCGGCTGGTTGAGTTCATGAGAACTGAGTCCAGTCCCAGCTGCAGGTGAAAATGGTTGAATAGTATGCCCTTTATATAAATACCCTTTGTCGTGGAGTCGTTTCAATAAATTCCAAACCGATTCGATATACTCATTGTCATAAGTGACGTATGGGTTATCTAAATCCACCCAATAGCCAATTTTTTCGGTGAGTTCATCCCACTTATCCTTGAATTTTAGAACATCTTTTCGGCATGCCTTGTTGTAGTCTTCAACGGATATTTTAGTTCCAATATCCTCCTTGGTTATCCCCAATGATTTTTCTACTTGTAATTCTACAGGAAGACCATGCGTATCCCAACCTGCTTTTCGATCTACTTTGAAACCTTGCAATGTTTTGTATCTGCAAAACACATCTTTTATACTTCGGCTGATGACATGGTGAATACCAGGCATTCCATTGGCTGATGGTGGTCCTTCGTAAAAAACAAAGGTTTCTTTATCTTGTCGATTTTCAATACTTTTTTTGAAAACAGAATTTTCTTTCCAAAAACCTAAAACATCTTTTTCTAATAAAGGGAGGTTGAGTTGTTTGTATTGTGGATATGAATAACCTTTCGACATAAACGTATTTCCAATCTAAATGAAGTTGGCAAAGGTAGTATTTTACCTTAAGTAAAATGTATGATTATCAGCCTTGTTTGCTAATTTTTTACTTGAAGCAAACTATGACTTCTTTTTTTCCTGTGCAATGTCATAAGATAAGAGCAAAGATGGAAGTAAAATTAGGTTTGATAGCAGTGCAATGAAAAGTGTTATTGCAGTGAATAAACCAAGTGCTATCGTTCCTCCAAAATCTGAGAAAACAAAAATAATGAACCCAAAAAATAGGATAACTGCAGTGTAAATCATGCTTGTACTGATTTCTTTTTGAACACTAGCAACTGCAGCGGATATTGAAGATGAGTTTTTCAATTCGATTTTGTATTTGGTGAGAAAGTGTATAGAGAAATCAACAGCTATACCAAATGCTACACTAAAAACCAGAACTGTACTCGGCTTGAAGTTTACTCCAAAATATCCCATGATACCTGCAGTAAACAACAAAGGGATTAGGTTGGGTAGCATGGATATTAGAATCATTCGCAATGATTTAAAAATACTAGCCATGAGTAGAGATATGATGATAAAAGCAATAATTAAACTCATTAATAGGTTGCTTATCAAATAATCATTTCCCTTAAGAAAAATAATGCTGGTACCAGTAATGGACACATTACTCATTCGACTGCTATCAATTGGACTATAACTAATGACTTGAGTTGAATAATAGGTTGTGTCAAATAGATTAGAAGCTGAATCAATCAATTCAATGGCTATAATAGAATCTGTAAAAATATCTTCTGTATTTTTCTGATAATTAAAGATAGTATCTGCGATATTTCCAATTTCTTGTTGTAATTCTTTAATGCGAACACTTCCTACATCAGCCATTTGAACACTGATTCTAGCCTTGCTATTATCTTCATTTATCAAACTATGGATTAGATTATCATTCGTTTCATTTTTAGGAATAGCACTCATAATGTTACCTAAATCAAGTACACTTGGAGTACGAAACCTTCTAGGATCTCCGTCAAAATAAGCCTGATTCAAAAATTTCATTGTTTTTGAAATACTTACTGGACGAGAAAATTCTGGATACGCTCGTATTTTTCGCTCAAGCAGGTTTATCTTCATGAGTGTGCGAACATCAAAAATACCCTGTGGCTTTTTTGAATCGACAATAATTTCAAATGGCATTACACCGTTGACATTTTTCTCAAAGAATTTTAAATCTAAGTATAGCTTGTCTTGCTTTGAAATGTCATCTACCATGTATCCCACATTTTTGAGAAGAGCCATACCCAAAAATGAACTAACTACAATTAGGATGGTGATTAGATAAACCCATTTTCTATGATGAAGTACAATAAACGATATTTTGTCAATTAATTTATTTAAAAACTTGTAGTCTAGATGTTTGGTCTGTCTCGTATTAGGAGCAGGCAGGAAGCTAAATAGTACTGGAATTAATATTATCGATATCACAAATACCGCCATGATAGATAAAAAGGCTGTAAGTCCAAATTCTTGCAAAACAGTACTCCCTGTTAAGGTAAATACACCAAATCCAACAGCCGTTGTAAGGTTGGTAAACAAAACAGCTCGACCTACTTTGGAAATGACACGTTGAAGGGCTTTAATTTTATTTTCATGAGAACGGAATTCATCGTGGTATTTATTAAGTAAGTAGATACAATTAGCTATACCAATAACCACAATTAGCGGTGGTAAAAGACCAATAAACATGGTAATCTTATACCCTAATAAAACAAGTATTCCGAGACACCAAATAACACCAATGACAACAGTTAGTAATGAAAAGGCAATTGTCGGAAAACTTCTAAAAAAGAACAAAAGGATCAATGATGTCAGTATCATAGATACTACCGTGAAACGAACAAGCTCTTGCTTAATCATTTGAGACATCTTGGTCCTTATAAAAGGTAATCCAGAGTAATGTGCTTCAACATCATGTTGGGAGCATATAGAGGATATATTCTCTTGAATATCGTTAACAAATCCGACTCGTTCTTTCGTGTCTAAAATACCTTTGTCTAAGGTGATAGCCATTAAAGCAAAATCAGAAGTATCATTAAATAGAAGGCCTTCATAGAAGCGAAGATTCTTCACTGATTGATAAATGCTATCAAGCTCAGATTGAGTTGATGGTTTGTCTGTGATAAATTTATGAGGTGCAAATACGCTTGTTTCAAACGAATCTCCTTCAAAGTATTGATAGTTGGATTCTTTTGATAGGGTGATTAAATTGGCTAATGAAATCACCTGTTTGATATTTGGTGTAGTGTCTAATTGATGAGTAATATCATACCAATCATTAAAAAAGTCAAGCTCAAAAATTTTGTTAGACTTTATCCCAACAACCATGACACTACCATCATCACCAAAAATTTCTTTAAATTCTTGATAGGCAATCATGTCATCATCTTTGTCAGGAATGAACTTAGGGTTATCGTAAGCCATTTGGACTTGAGTGGTTTTGTATACCATCAAGACAGTAGAGATTACAAGAAAGAGAATTAGAGAAAGTCTATTTCTTAAAATGGTGTTGGCTATCTTTTCCCACATGATTTATTGGAGTGCAAAGGTAGTTAAATTGTGTCCAAATATTGCTATGCTTTATTTGTAGCGTTATTGAGCAAAATAATCTATTATTTCACTCTATTTAATTGGCTCTAAACCATTTACGGGGTAACCGTTTAGGAAGTCAGTCACCTTCATTTGTCGTTTGCCTTGTAGTTTTATTTCATCCAAATATACATAGCCGTCGGGAACACTGACTGCAAGGTATTTTTTCTGATCTGAGAAGAAAATACCTGAAAGTTGATTGTGGTTTTGGGGAGAAAATGTAGCACGATACACTTGAAGTTTTTTCCCATCTAGTAAGGTATGTGCAATAGGGTAGGGATGAAGACCTTTGATTAAATTCAATATTTTTTCTCCAGGTATATCCCAATTTATCTGCGTGTTGTGCGTGAATAGTTTTGGGGCATTTTTTAGATTGTTTGATTCTTCTTGAGGTGTTTCCTGTATGGATTGGTCAGAAATTCTATGTAGGGTTTCTATTATTGTATCAGCACCCAATATCATCAATTTATCGTGTAGTGTACCTGCAGTTTCATTTGAATCGATAGGACATTCTTTTTGTAAAAGAATACCACCTGTGTCTATTTCATGTTTTAATCGAAAGGTAGTTACGCCAGATTTTTTCTCTCCGTTGATAATAGCCCAATTAATAGGTGCAGCTCCTCGATATTGTGGTAATAGTGATGCGTGAAGGTTGATTGTCCCAAGCAGCGGCATATTCCATACAGCTTCTGGCAACATTCTGAAGGCGATGACTACCTGTATATCAGCTTTGTATGACTGAAGTTCTTTCTGAAAATCAGCGTTTTTTAAGTTCTTTGGTTGAAGGCAAGGTATTTTTTTAGATTTTGCATACATGGTGACTGGTGTAGATTGAATTTTCATGCCTCTTCCTCCTGGTTTATCAGGTGCAGAAACCACAGCCACAACATTAAATTCTGCCAATAACATCTTTTCAAGATGATAACGGGCAAATTCAGGATTACCCATAAAAATGATTCTTAATTTATGGGTACTATTCACTAATGTATTCTATTAAAAAGTCTGCTCCAGCGAATTCTACTGAATATGTTTTTGTGTCTTCCTCCATAAATACCATCTTGCTCAATACTCATCCAAATGAATAAAGCCTTTCCAACCACGTGATCTTCAGGAACAAAACCCCAATAACGTGAATCAGCACTTCGATGTCTGTTGTCTCCCATCATAAAGTAATAATCCATTTGAACTTGGTATTCTGTGATTTCTTGACCATCAATGTATGCCTTACCATTTTCAATAGCATAGCTTTCATTGCCCTCGTATTTTTTAATCAGGTCTTTGTAAATCCAAATTGTTTTTGAGTCTAGCTTCAAAACATCCCCTCTTTTAGGAACGTAGATACTACCATAGTTGTCTCTACTCCAAGGGAGTTGTTGAGGAATGTGTGGGAATATTTCTGGATAGTTTCCTTTTTTATCGATACCTGGCAATATCTCAATAACACCAGGCAACTTAGCTATTTCTTTTTCATTGTACCTAGTCATCCACATTTCATATCCTGCCAAATACTGGTTATATCCATACTCTGAAACATCAATTTTTTCTAATGTTCTTCTGTCTAGTACATTTGTCGTATTCACTCGATAACTAGTTTGACCATGAACAGCTACATCAGCTAATTTGTTATTTACATATACTTTGCCATCCTTTATCGAAAGACTATCACCAGCAATGGCAATACAACGTTTAATGTAATTTGTCTTTTTGTCAACTGGGAAGTCGTCTTCACCAGGGTAGTTGAAAACCACGACATCGTTATTCTTGATTTTTTGAAACCCTGGAAGTCTGTAAAAAGGAAGTTTTAGAGCTTCAGAATATGCCTTGCCTCCAATTATGGGAAGTTCTTGATGTACAAATGGAAATGAAATTGGAGTCATGGGAACTCGAGGTCCATAATTCATTTTACTTACAAAAAGGAAATCACCTCTGAGCAAGGATTTTTCCATGGATGAAGTTGGAATCTGGTATGCTTCAATAAAAAATGTTCGAATTAAAGTGGCTGCAATCACAGCAAACATGGCTGCATCTAGCCATTCTCCACCATTCATTTTGTTTCGTCTTTTATAACGGAACATATAATACACCCAAATAGCAACTTGCCAAAATAAGTAATATATAATCGACGATACAAAACCTGCATCAGTTTGAGTAAATAGCAGTATGAATGTAATCAGGTTGATTACACTAAAAGCAATATAAAATATTGCAGCTCTTTTACTAAGTAATTTCCAATCTTCTTTTAAGTTAATTTTCATGGTTTTAAAATTTTAATAAATCTTTCATAGTGAATACTCCTTTTTTATCATGAACCCACTCAGCAGCAATGAGAGCTCCCATTGTAAACCCTCTTCTATTCTTTGCATTGTGCTGAATAGATATCTCATCAATATCGCTGGTATATGTGACTTGATGAAATCCAGGAACATTCTTTTCTCTTTTGCATTCTATATGCAACGCTAACGATGATTGGTCGTTATAAGGTTCATCTAAACGACCAACATAGCTTGTTTTTCTATTAACAGCATTTGTAATGTCGTCTGCTAGCGTACTAGCCGTTCCACTGGGGTGATCTTTTTTCTCTAAATGGTGAGTTTCTGTCATGTGAACATCATATTGAGAGAATTGATCCATTATCTCTGCTAGTTTTTTATTGATATGAAAAACGATATTAACCCCAATACTAAAGTTAGTAGCCGTGAATAAGGTTTGTTCAGTTTCTTTAGCAATTTTGTAAATCTTATCGTATTGATCGTACCACCCTGTAGTGCCTACAACTACTGGGATATTTGATTCAAAGCATTTCATAATATTCTCAACGGCAACGTCTGGTTGAGAAAATTCAATAGCTACATCGGCATTTTTTAAATCTGATGTTGAAAAATCGTTTGAATCAATTTTAGCCACAATATTATGTCCACGTTCTAATGCTATCATTTCGATGGATTTACCCATCTTACCATAACCGATAATTGCAATATTCATGTTGTGAAAGGCAAAACTAATATTTAAGTTTACTTTATTTGCGTTTTATAAAGAACAGATTTGAACAAAAAGACTAGAAAATATTTCGGTATACTTTTGATTATAGCCATGCTATGCTTGTCAGCAGGTTATTATGTATTCTTTACTGTAAACACGACTCCCTCTAGTGATGGAGTTTATTTTTATATTCGGCATGACGACACATACGCTTCTGTTCGACAAGGATTAATCAATAATGAAATTGTAAAGAATGTTCAGACATTTGATTTGGCAGCTCAAAAGATGAATTTATCCAATACATTTAAGCCTGGTCGATACAAAATAGACGGGCGATCCACTAACGTGCAGCTTATTCGCAAAATTAGAAATGGGAATTGGGATAAAGTGATAGTTAAGGTAGATATCGAAATGACTAGAGCTCAGATTATAGATCACTTAGTCTCCAGCTTAGAACCTAATAAAGAGGAGTTAGTTAAGGCAATGGATGAAGATTGGGTTCAACAAAATGGATTTACAGATGAAAATAAGTGGTGTATTTTTCTTGCAGATCATTATCATTTTAATTGGGCTCTTTCAGCAGAAGATATTGTTCAACGATTTTTGTATGAATACAATACCTTTTGGTCACCTGATCGTCAAGCTAAAGCGAAATCACTTGGATTGACTACTAAAGAAGCATGTGTGCTTGGAAGCATTGTTGATGCAGAAGCTATCCATGTGAGTGAAATGCCCACTATTGCTGGGTTATATTTGAATCGATTGAAAAAAGGTATATTACTACAAGCAGATCCAACTGTACTCTATGTAGTTGGAAGAGAGGGTAGAAGACGAGTACTAAATCGGGATTTAAGAACTCCTCATCCTTACAATACTTACCTCAATAAGGGATTACCACCAGGCCCCATATTTTCTCCAGATAAACGAGCAATCTTGGCAAGTATAAGTCCTAAAAAACACAATTTTATATTCATGTGTGCGAGGCCTGATGCATCCTATTTTCACAATTTTACAGCAAGTGCTACACAACATCGAAAAAATGCTCGAGCTTATAGAAAAAGCTTAAATGCTCGTGGGGTGATGCGTTAATACCTTCTTCGACGTTTAGCTCCGTGGCTACCGCTACTTTCACGACGTCTACCTCGATTGTTTCCTCCTCGCTGATCGTTGCTTCTGCCTCTTCGTTTGTTGCGTTTTTCTTTTCGGTCACTTCCACCTTCAGGTCTTGGAGAGCTTTCTTCAATAGCAACATCTCGTCCATTAAATTCCATTTGTTTGGCAGCTCGTTGAAGGTCAGAAGTGTGTCCAGATTCCATTTCAAAAAATGAAAACATTTTCATAATTTCAATTTGACCAATTTCTGGAGATATTCCACCCATGTGTGAATTAATCATTCCCATGAGTAATTTAGGACTGAAGCCGTCCTTTTTTCCTTGGTTGATGAAATAACGAGTCATGTGAGCTGCTGTTTTATGCTCACGTCTCTCTCTGCGGTTTCTTCTTTCACCGCCATCATCTCTTCCGTTGTTCTTTTCTTTGTTTCGTTCTCGCTCTCTCTTATCCGATGTTTTGTTTAGATCAGGTGCATCTCGATAATATTCCAAGAAACGGTTGAATTCGGTGGATACAATCTTTTTCAATACTTCCTCTTTGCTCATGTCTTTGAACATTTCAAATATTTGAGGTAAGAATCCATCGATATGACTATTTGCTATTTCAGTTTCTTTGATATTGTCGATAAGACTAAATAACTGTTTTTCACAAATTTCTTGTCCGTTAGGTATTAAAACTTTTTCAAATTTTCTGCCGATCTTTTTTTCGAGGTATCGAAGTCGGTTTTCTTCTTTGGCGGTGAGTAGCGATAATGATATCCCAACATTTGCTGCCCTACCTGTTCTACCACTTCGGTGCACATACACAGCATCCTCATCAGGCAATTTGAAATTGATTACATGCGTAAGTTCGTTGACATCTAAACCTCTAGCAGCAACATCAGTAGCAACCAACAACTGCAATTGACGGTTTCTGAACCGATTCATGACATAATCTCGTTGTGCTTGAGATAAATCTCCATGAAGAGCATCCGTATTATAGCCATCTTCTGCTAGTCGTTCTGCAACCTCTTTGGTTTCTGCACGTGTTCTGCAAAATATAATTCCATAGATATCTGGAGCTATGTCAACAGCTCTCTTAAGTGATGGGTATCGATCTCTAGAATTAATCTTGTAGTACTGGTGGGTTACGTTGGTATTCGCTTGCTGCTTGCTTCCTGCTGAAATTTCTGCAGGATCTGTCATGTATTTCTTGCTAAGTTTGACCATGTCTGGTGGCATGGTAGCTGAAAATAATAAAGTTTGTTTATCCTGAGGAGTATTGGCCAAAATAGCGTCCAAGTCCTCTGCAAAACCCATACTTAACATTTCATCTGCTTCGTCTAATACAAGGTACTGAACACCCTCTAGGTTTAATCGGTTTCGTTTAATAAGATCAAGAGTTCTTCCAGGTGTTCCAACTACAACATCACAACCACGCTCTAATTTTCTGATTTGTTGGTTGATATCTGCACCACCGTATACGGCTACAGCTTTAAAGCCTGGCATGTTTTTCGAATAGCTTTTGATATCCTCAGCAATTTGTAGCCCTAACTCTCGTGTAGGACTTAATACGATGCACTTAATACCCTTTTCGTTTGGGTCAATTTGATTGAGAATAGGTAAGCTAAAAGCAGCAGTTTTTCCTGTTCCTGTTTGTGCAAAAGCAATTAGATCTTGCTTGGATTCCAATACCTTTGGTAAGGCAAGTTTTTGAATAGGCGTAGGAGTCTCGTAGCCTAGGTCTGTGATGGCACTTAAAATTTCAGATTTTAAGCCCATTTCTTTGAATGTACTCATTTTATAATTTATCAATTAGCAAATGAGCATTATTCGACATGAGGTATAAATCCAGACTGCTCCGCTGCTATATTTCGGTGCAAAGGTAACGATAAATAATAGTTTTAGTGTAGTATGGGTTTTCTAACCCAACAAACGCTCACAGCATATAGCAGTTGCCATAGCTGCATTGAGGCTTTCTGTTTGAATATTACCTGGAATAGTAATAGCGGTGTGCTTTATGGTTTCGACTAGTGATTTTGAGATGCCATTGGCCTCGTTACCCATCAATAACACTCCCTGCTCTTGTTTGGGTAGAGTTCGGATATTTTTACCATCGAGTAAGGTGGCAAATACTTCTTTTTGATTTAATAATTCTTGGAGGTTTCCATATTTCAATTGAACTCTCAAAAATGAACCCATGCTAGATTGAATGACCTTAGGATTGTATAAATCAACCGTGTTTTGGCTGCAATAAATCGTATTAATTCCATACCAATCGGCTATGCGAATGATGGTTCCTAGATTACCTGGATTATTAATTTCATCCAATGCAATTTGCCATGAGGTTTCTTCCAGATTCAGATCATAAAATTGAGCAACAGCCAAAACTCCTTGAGGATTTTTTTGTTGAGAAATCGATTCGAATTCTTTCGGTTTAACCAAGAATACATCATTTGATTCTTGTGATTCAATAGATCCTTCAAAAGCAGTGGAACAGACAATTGATTCGATGGGCCAATTGCCATTGATTAATTCATTCACAGATTTTAGCCCTTCAACGATAAATAGACCATACTTTTGCCTGAACTTTTTGAAATGAAGTTGCTGGTATTGTTTTATTTTAACTTTGCTGAGCAATGATGTAATCCTATTTGAATACAAAACTAAAATATTGTCTGACACTTTGGTGTTTTTTGAGTTTGACGGCTTGTCATATTGCTCGTATAGTTCCTGAAGGGGAGCAATTATTGGTGAGTAATAAGATAGATCGTGGAGATATTCATGGAGTTGATTTGTCTGATGAAGAAAAAAACCTTAAACAGAAACCAAATCGTGAATTACTGGGATTTATTAAGTTCCATCTTTGGGCATACCAATATGGAAAAAAAGGCCTTGGGATACGAAAAAAACAACGAGCACTAAGACGATTAGCTGAGAAGGTAGGGGAGCCACCTGTTTTAATTGATTCTAATAAGATTAAAATTTCAGCTCAAAAATTGTCTGATTTTTATTTTGGTAAAGGTTTTTTCAATAACAAGGTAAATTATTCAGTTAAACCAAAATTAGGATATAAAAAAAGAGCAAAAGTTGTCTATCAAGCTAATTTGGGTGCTCATCATCAAATTCGAAAGTTAGCTTATTCTATTCCTTCTCAAGTAATGAAGAATGTTTTGAGATCAAATCAAGATCAACAAATATTACGCGAGAAGCAACGTATAGATTTTTTAAATATAGAACAAGAACGAAACCGAATTACTGAGTTGTTAAGAAATAATGGTTTTTATACTTTTAATAGCTCATATATTGATTTTAAAATTGACACGAGTTTTGGCGGCAATCAAGCTGATGTAGTTTTGAACATAAGAAGTTTGGCCGAAAATCAACAGCATGAACAACATACTATTGAGCGAATTTTGGTGAAAATAGATGACGCTTCACAACCTGATACTGTTTTCTATCAAGGCATTCAGTTTGTCGAGGGAAGTTACTTTATTAATCCCAGTGCTTTGTCTAAAAATATCATTTTTAGGGTTGGGAAACTTTATCAAGCCGATCAAGTTCAGAAAACATACGCAAACTTACTCTCGATGGACTTATTTGAATTTGTGACAATACGTTTTAAGCAATCAGCGAGGGATAGTTCTAACATATTGACTGCTGAAATTATTCTACAAACAGCTCCAAAACATGACTTTACTTGGGAACCCCAAGCGATATATACTGATAGAAGTGATGTCGTGCAATCTACGTCTGATCAAAACTTTGGAATAGCAAATAACTTTAGATTAAACAATCGAAATGTGTTTGGTAGTGGAGAGTCTTTTAGTTTGAGTTCTCTTACAGCATTTGAAACACAAATTAGAAGAGATAATAATGGTACGTTGAATGGATTTAGGCAAAGTGTAAATGCTGAACTTAAGATTCCTTCATTAGTTTATTTTGAACGAAAAAATATTAGTCAAAAATTTACGAGAAAAAATACACGAATCAATGTTTCATTTTTACATGACCGAAATGTAAATTTTACTAGAAATGTAATTCCATTTAACTATACATATGCCTTCTCAAAAAGTCAATTTTCTTTTGGTATAACTCCATTAAGATTAAGTATTAATCAAGCTAAAATTGACCCCGATTTTTTGAGCACTCTGGATAATAGCGGTCAGTTTTATACCAGTCAGCTTTTAACAAATAATATTGTCGCAGGACCAAAAGCAACCGTTCACTGGAATAATAAAAAAAGTGAAAATAGCTCCTATTGGCAAGTAAAGTCAAATGCACTTGAATTATCTGGAAATTTAGCCTCGTTATATTTTGATTTATTTACTAATAAAACAGGTAAAAATAGAGAGATTCTTGGTGTTAAATACTCCCAGTATGCTCGATCAGATATAGATGTATCTTACACATTTGTTTGGGACGAGAATAATTCTTTTGCTTACAGGTTCAATACAGGTATTGGTTTGCCTTACGGGAACACAGCATTTTTACCTTTCGAACGTCGATTTTTTGTTGGTGGAGGTAATAGCCTTCGGGCATGGAGGCCTCGTACAATTGGTCCAGGAGGTTATCGAGATTCTAGCAGTGCAATAACTATTGAGAAGACAGGCGAAGTTCTTTTGCAGGGGAGTGCCGAGTATCGTTTTGATATTATCGATAAACTCATTGATGGTGCAGTTTTTATTGATGCGGGAAATATTTGGAATTACAGTAAAGATGTCAACTTTCCAGATGGAGAGTTTAAGTTTAATCGTTTTTATAAGGAGCTTGCTGTGAATAGTGGAATTGGTATCCGATTTGATTTTTCGTATGTTGTTTTCAGAGTAGACTGGGGTATTTCTCTACATAATCCATCACTTTCTGATGATGAAAAATGGATAATCAAACATTTTTCTAGAAATAGATGGATTTTTGACCACACTGCTGTTAACTTTGCCATCGGTTATCCATTCTAGAAAATAGCATGTGTAGCCCATTATTATTTATTTTTAAACTTTATTTTTATTTAAAATCATGAAACATAGAAAACTTTATTTTTTGATGAGTGCAATCCTATTGCTCTCAAGTTCCATTTTACTCCAGTCCTGTGGCGATAAACCAGGTGGTGGAGGTGTCAATTTCTTCTCTTTGGAAGATGATAAGGCTTTTGGAGCTCAAGTAGCTTCTGAGATTGAGGGAGATCCAACGAATTATTCAATCCTTGATAGTTCTAAATACCCTCAAGCTTATGCCTATTTATATGCTATTAGAGATAGTATATTAGAGTCTGGAAATGTAGTACATAAGGAGGACTTTTTATGGAAGCTCAAAATCATAAAAGATGATGATATGTTGAATGCATTTTGTACGCCTGGTGGTTATATTTACGTTTATACAGGTATTATTAAATACTTGGATTCTGAAGATCAGTTTGCAGGTGTTATGGGACATGAAATTGCTCACGCAGATGAGCGACATTCAACTACAGCTCTTACGCAACAATATGGATTAGACGTTCTTTTGAATGTACTTTTGGGGGATGATAAAGGAACATTGGTTCAAATCGCTCAGAATTTAGTGAATCTGAAATATAGTAGAACTAATGAATCAGAGTCTGATATGAGATCTGTCGAGTACTTATATCCAACAGCCTATGACGCCCGTGGTGCAGCAAGATTTTTTGAAAAAATCCAAGAAAGTGGTGGTGCATCTGGTCCAACCTTTTTAAGTACTCACCCCAATCCCGAAAATAGAGTAGATGCAATTATTGCTCATTGGGAAAGTTTGGGAGGACAAGTAGGCAATAAATTTGATTCAAGATATACAGATTTTAAAAATAGTTTACCTTAATAAAAAATAATATGGAATTAACTGAAAGTGGTTATGAATTTGGTGGTGTTTCAGTATCTGAACTAGCTAAAAGTCATGGTACCCCTTTGTATGTTTACAATTCAGATGTAATTGTAAATAATTATCATTCGTTGAAAAGTGCTTTTAAAGGTGTGAACGTACACCTCAAATATGCATGCAAAGCATTGACAAATATCAACGTACTTAAAGTTCTTCAAAAAGAAGGTGCAGGATTAGATACAGTAAGTATTCAGGAAGCAAAAATCGGTCTTCGTGCAGGTTTCGATCCTAAAGATATTTTATATACTCCAAATTGTGTCTCTTTTGACGAGATAAAGGAAGCTGTTGAGCTTGGATTAGTGATTAATATTGATGAATTAAGTACACTTGAGCGATTTGGAAATGAATATGGAGGTTCTGTTCCTTGCTGTATTCGATTGAATCCTCATATTATGGCAGGTGGAAATACTCATATTTCAGTTGGTCATATTGACAGTAAGTTTGGAATTAGTATTTACCAAGTCCCTCATATTAAAAGAATCGTTGATAATCTCGGAATACGAGTTAATGGTCTTCACATGCACACAGGTAGTGATATACTAGATGCAGAGGTATTTTTGAGAGGTGCATCTCTGCTTTATGAGGCTGCTAAGTCATTTCAAAATCTTGAATTTATGGATTTTGGTAGCGGTTTTAAGGTAAAATATAAGGATGGTGATATCACTACTGATGTTGAGGATATCGGTAAGAAAATAGTAGATAGCTTTAAAGCTTTTTGTAAAGATTATGGAAAAGACCTTCAGTTATGGTTTGAGCCAGGTAAGTATATTGTCAGTAATGCAGGACATTTGTTAGTAGATGTCAATGTTGTGAAGCAGACAACATCTACCATTTTTGCTGGTGTAAACTCTGGTCAAAACCATTTGCTGAGACCCATGATGTACGATGCTTATCACCATATTACGAATGTGTCTAATCCTGAAGGAGAAGACCGTATTTATTCCATCGTTGGTTATATCTGTGAATCAGATACATTGGGTTATGATAGAAAGTTGAAAGAAGTTAGGGTAGGAGATGTCCTAGCTATAAGTAATGCAGGTGCATACGGATTCAGTATGAGTAGCAATTACAACTCGAGGTATCGCCCAGCTGAAGTCCTAATTCATCAAGGGAAAGCTCATCTTATTAGAAAACGAGAAAATCTAGATGATCTTTTGCAAAATCAAATTGAAGTTGATTTAGTTTAAATAGAAATCACTTTGACTGATTATCATGTCATCATTGTAGATTTCTATTTGGTAAATTCCAGGTTTATACTTTGCTTCTTGATCATAATAGTATACTATACTTTTCTCTGACCCATCATATGTCATGGTCTCAATCATACTAAAGAGTTCATCAGTATCTGATAACTCATCAATGTATTGTGTTAGAACAGACCCGTTTGGTGCAATGATTCTAATTATTAATTCTTTCTCCATTTCATCAGTAGCTTCTCCAGATTGAATCATGAAACTAACTTTCAGTCTTTGAGTCTTTTTGGCTTTAGATACATTTTCTTGAACACCATTTCTTTCTCTTATTGGATAGACATTTAATCGAGAAATTCGTATAATATTAACCTTGGATAATTTATCTCTCAAAATGATATTAGATACTTTTAGGCTATCATTCTTGTTTTTTAATAGACTTGCAAGGTATCCTGTGCTGTCGCTTTTATTTTTTTCTAATATGTAGTCGTTTTGTAACTGCTCAATTCGATCAATGTATTCATAGTTTAATTTCACAAGATTACCTATTTGTCCTTTGGCATTTAGAAGATTAGATCGATTGTTGCCATTTGATGCTACAACTCCTTTAGAGTCTTTACCTCCCGAGTTAATTAAATTCTTAATTCTAACATATGCCGAGTTCAATTCTCTCTTTTTGGCATTTAACTGAGTTCTTAGATCTTCTTTTAAATCCCCATGGGCGAGATTTTTATTTATTTCATTTTGAAGTTCTTGAATAGCTTTGTCTAATTCCATTTGAAGCGAGTCAGCATGTAAGTTAAGGGCCTCATAGGCAAGTGTTAGTTCCTTATTCTGATTCTCAATTTGGGCAGCATTCTTGGCATATTTAAAAAATAGAAACCCTGATAAAGCAAGTGAGGCAATAAATAAGATAATAAATAATGTTAATGAACCTTTTTTTGATGTTTTTTGGTCCGTAGTTTTTGGTTGTTCGGTGCTCATATTATGACAAATCTATTAAAAAAAAATTACTAACCTTTTGACTATTATATTATTACATTTTTTATATAATATAGTATTGGTAAAAATTACAACCCATCATACTTAGAAAAATCAATTTTTCGCATGAATTTTCTTTCAAGTGGTGTCCAAGTATATGGTTCCCTCCAATGACCTCTACCGTAAGCAAATCTTGCTTTCTTCCATGATCCATATTTATTATGTAAGTACTTAAGGTAGTAGATGCCAACTTTCAAGTAGTTTTTTCGTGTTTTTCCACCTTTTAAATTTAACTTATTATACCAATACCAATAGGTTTGATCTATAACTTGAAGATCTCCAAAGTCTGATCCTCCATTGGTGTTTTTGATATAGGTCCAATTACTTTCGTTTTTCCCAATCTCGTAGATTAGTCCGTAGGGAACCCCTGCTTCATTACACATTGAATCTGCAATTTCGAGAATGGTCTTTGGAGGTATAGGTTTTAGAAACGTATCGACAATTGAAGTAGATACAATTTGTGAGGTATATATATTATTACTTTGTTTGTCTAAAAAACTGCTTGCAAACAAGCTGACAAACAAAAGAGATATTACCGCAATCACATTGCTTGAATATTTCATGATAGATTGACCTAACTAATTTGCAAAGGTCTTTAGTAAATTATTATTGAAATGTGAAGTTTACGAACAACTAAGTCGCGTTGTTCTTAAAACTATACACAATCGAGTGCATGAAATTATTTGTTTTTGATTAATTAAGTAGTCTAGTTTAGAAAACTATTCTGCGTCACGCATGCTGAGGTATCGTTCAGCATCGAGAGCAGCCATGCATCCACTTCCTGCAGCAGTGACTGCTTGGCGGTATATCTTGTCTTGAGCATCACCACAAGCAAAAACTCCTGGAATATCTGTTTTTGAGCTGTCTGAATGAGTGATGATATAACCTGATTCATCCATTGTTAAGTAGTCTTTGAAAATATCAGTGTTGGGTTTATGACCAATAGCTACGAAGAAACCTTTAATTGGTATCTCAGATTTTTCTTGTGTTTTGTTGTTGATTACTCGAACACCTTCTACAGTCATATCTCCCAATATTTCATCTGTTTCCGTATTGTACAAAATCTCAACATTTTCCAGGTTGTTTACACGATGTTGCATAGCTTTAGATGCACGCATTTCGTCTCTGCGGACAAGCATGTATACTTTATTGCAAATCTTGGATAGGTAGCTAGCTTCTTCAGCAGCAGTATCCCCTGCACCTACAATAGCTACATCTTCTCCTCTGTAAAAGAAGCCATCGCAAACAGCACAAGCCGAAACACCACTACCATTTAATTTTTGTTCGCTAGGTATATTTAACCATTTTGCACTAGCACCAGTTGAAATAATTACAGTTTCACATTCGATTTCGGTTGTTTCATCCACCGTGACACGATGATTAGAGCCATCTTTATTAAATGTGACAGAAGTTATCATCCCAAATCTCACATCTGCACCCAATCTCACTGCCTGTTTTTTAAAGTTCTCCATCATTTCAGGACCCATAATTCCGTCGGGGTATCCTGGGTAATTTTCTACATCAGTGGTAATGGTCAGTTGTCCACCAGGTTGGAGTCCCTCGTAAAGAACAGGTTTCATGTCAGCTCTAGCAGCATATATGGCTGCAGTATATCCTGCGGGGCCTGAACCAATGATAAGGCATTCTACTTTTTCCATGTGTTTTATATAGTATGATAATATTCGTACAAATAAAGTACAAACTCTCAACTGATTTTATAACAAAAATGAATTTGGGTATAAGTTGTTATAATGAAACTTAAGGGAGGCTCAATTCAAACTTTTTGGGAGTGATTCCAAATTTCTTTTTGAATGCGTCAATAAAGTGGCTTACGTTAGTGTATCCTAACTGATCGGCTATTTCAGCTATTTGAAATTCTCGAAGTAAAATAAGCTCTCGAGCCTTGGTCATTTTGTAGTCTTTTAGAAATGAGTGAATTGTTTTACCATAAATCTCTTTAAAACCTGTTTTGAGATTATGCTCATTTAGTGCTACGTGTTTGGCTATTTGTTTGATTGTAGGTGAGTTATTTAAGTCTTCTAATAAAAACTCTTTGGCTGCTCGAACTTTATTAACGTTTTCTTTTTGGTTTAAAAAAGGGCATTGATACTTTGTTTTACGACTAGATGAATTAAAGTAATCATCTAAAATTGCATACTTTTTAGCTTCTTTTAGAAGTTGATTTTCCGGGTTTGACATAACCTCATGAACACATCGAGTTATAGTTGAGCTTGCCATTTCGAAGTGATGGTATTGTTCTTTTTCGAAAATAGCTGATTGCGAAAAATTAAGCTCATCGGTTCCTTGACTGAGTATCTTGTGTAAGGTCTTAATTGGAAGTGTTAAAATACAGATTGACGTAGCTTGATCTGACCTCATCATCAACTCAAAGCTTCTATTTTGATCGTAAAACAAATAAATCCCATGAGCTGGTAATGGAATGTCTCTTTGACCCATTGGCATAGAAATTTCATGTGTGTCATTTATAAACAAAGTGATAGTGCCTTTGAGATATTGGTAACTCGAAAGTGTCTTTGTTACTTTATGAATATGAAGTTGAATAGCTAAATCATTCATTTTTGGGTTATTTATTAAACAACAATTTTATATGCTTTTTGATTTTATTTTGTAAAGTGCACAAAATCAGTGATTTAAATTAATAATGTCACAAATTTAACATTTTTATTTTCGGGTATTTTTATTTCTTTTCTGGTTATTTAAGTGACTACTAGCCATACCACCTTTGCGATATGATTAAAAATATAATAAAACATATTTTAGTGGTAGGATTTATCACTGCTGGATATGTTCAAGCTCAAAATGCTGATTCAGTAATTACATCAGCAGGTACTATGGATGTTTATTATGATCTACAGACTGGAAACCAAACATCTGTTGACCGAGCACAATGGGATATTGGTTTATCCACGGGTATGAGAAATTCTAGTATTATTATTAACGAAAATGCTGGTATAGAATTATTTGTATATAGTAATGATACGAGTGATTGGAATTCAGTCGATACTGCTGGATTTTCTTTTAGTAACGTTTTCAATTCTGAATCATTATGGGAAAATGGTGCCTTTTCTAATTTGGGAACTAATCATCCTGATTATGGTTGGGGTAACTATGACATGAATTTACATAATATCAACGGTAGTCGTTTATTCATCATCAAAACTCAAACAGGTGAATTTTTAAAAATGGTTGTTGATCAAATGAGTACTCTGGGAGACTTCACATTTAGAACTGCTAATTTAGATGGGACTAATCTTATAAACCATAAACACAATAAATCTGAAGCCAACGGTAAAAACTTCTTGTTAACTAATTTATATAATCGTGAAATAGCTGTTGGAAATCCACTTTCCAAAGACTGGAATTTATTATTCACGAAATACATTACCGAAGTAAGACAAGGGCCAACGGTTAGAAACATGGCTGTCAGTGGTATTAAAATCAATGCAGGTTGTCGTGTGGCAGAAAGAAAAGGTGTTGATGTAGCGAGTAATGATACAAGTAACCTTGTTTGGAACACTAAAATTACTGAAATAGGTTACGATTGGAAGGCTTTTGATCGAGGTTCTTTTAAATACAATATGGTTGAAGATCTAGCCTATTTTGTGGCCTTACCTAACGGTCAAATGTGGAAAATTTGGTTTACCGATTATGTTGGTGGTCCTGAAGGAAAATTTGTATTCAATACTCAAAAAGTAAGATCGGGTGCAAGCATCAACAAAGTGATATCATTGAACACTTCAATTTATCCTAACCCTGCAAGGACATATACTAATATATCAAATCGTGAATCCACACCAATACTTGTAGATGTGATTGATATGCATGGTAAAGTATTGTTTAGTGAAAAATTATTAGCTAATACAACTACTCAACTTTCAACTGACTCGTATACTTCAGGTATCTACACCATACGATTTAATTCTGAAAACGGAGTAGACTTCAAAAAACTGATTATTGAATAATCTAGGTTTATTTTTTAAATACTTTTTAATGGCAGTGCCTACCCTCGGGTGGGCACAAGCCGTTTTACAACCTTTTGACGCTGAAACAAATTTCAAAATAAATACCTTCAGTTGTCAATATGTTGATTCATTGACTAATACAATAACCATCAAATCACAAAATGGCGAAGCTATTTTGCCTATTAGGAATTCTAAAAAAGTAGTCATTTATGCTGAAGGATATTTACCCAAAACTGAGGTAATTTTCCCAAACACAAAATATCAATTAAAACTTTCTAAACCCTACTATAATCTCAATGAGATAATTGTTACAGATATTCACTCGAAACGGTCTTTTACAAATACGGTATTGAATATTTCTAAAATATCTAGTCAACAAATTGAACAATTAGGTGCTGTTGACTTAAAAGATGCTATGTCTTTTCAAAATAATATTCGATTGAGTCGAGATAACGCAATAGGTGCCGCTGGCATGAGTTTAATGGGAGTAAGTGGAGATAATGTCAAATTATTAATAGATGGAGTGCCTGTCATTGGTCGCTTACTTAACCAATTGGATTTAGAACAATTCAACTTGGAAAACATGAAACAGATTGAAATAATCAAAGGCCCTATGTCTGTTATTTATGGGAGCAATGCACTTGCTGGAAGCATTAATTTGATTACTTCAAATGATGGATCAAAGCCGCGTTTCAACCTCAATAGTAATTATGAATCAGACGGTCAGTACAATGTCTCTGGTACAGCATCCAATCGTTTTGACAATCACTTTTTAACATTTAGCGGTGGAAGAATGATGTTCACTGGTTGGAGTCAATCTAATGAAGACCGAACCTTTGATTGGATTCCTAAAGAACAATATAGTGCTCGATTTCAATACAGCTACAGACACGACGATGCCAAGATAAATGTGAGGTCGGAGGTTATTCGATCCAAGTTAATAGATAGAGGACTTCCCTTATTGCCCTACAGAGAGACAGCAATTGACCAACACTATACCAATTTAAGAATGGATAATAGCTTGAGCTATGAAAATAAAATAGGCGAATCTACCATTCAATTGATTGCAGGAAATAATAACTTTAGACGCATTAAAAACAAGTACCTTAAAGACTTAATAACTCTGGAAGAACAAGAAGTGCCAGGTGAGTCTGAACAAGATACTCAAACATTTAATGCCTCGGTCTTTCGTGTTATATTTGGTCCTGATCAAAATAAATCACGGGGTATAGAGACATTATTTGGTTTGGATGCAAACTATGAAATAGGTACTGGAAACCGTATCAAAGACAACGAGCAATATCAATATGATCTTGCACTTTTTGGAAGTGCTGAAAAGCAGTTCACTTCCTACTTGTTGCTCCGTGCTGGACTCAGATACGCTTATAACTCTGCTTTTGATGCTCCCATATTGTATTCGCTACAATCCAAGGTTAATCTAGCTAATTCTCAAATTTTAAAGATTGCCTATGGGAGAGGATTCAGAGCTCCTTCATTGAAAGAATTGTATTTAGATTTTAGTGATAGTAGGCATGAAGTATTTGGGAATTCTTCGCTTACTTCTGAATCATCACATTCTTTTACGGGAACTTATACCAAGTATGCCAAACTTGGAAGGTTTGAATCATCTACAAGCGTGGATGCCTTTTACAATATCATTAATAATAAAATTGAGCTAATTGTTACAGGTCCAATTCAAGCTAAATATGGCAATATTGGAATTTTTCAATCTGTTGGTGGTGGTCTGAGCCAAAATCTAGCCTATCAAGATTTTAAAGTTAACCTCTCATTTAATTATACAGGTATTTATAATGGGGTAGATGCTTCTGAAAAGGATTTCTTTTTCTCACCTCAATTGGCCATTAACCCAAGGTATTCTTGGTCAGCTATTAATACTACATTTAGCCTATTTTTGAATCATTTTGGTGCGGTTAGTCGTGTGTTTTCTGATGAGGAAAATTCAAACTTTAATATTCAAGAACAAGATGCTTATACCATGATGGATGCAACCATTCACAAAACATGGTTGAATAAACGATTAAAGACAACAGCAGGTATTCGCAATATCTTGGGTGTTGTTAATGTAAATGCAAACACAACCAGTGTGGGAGCTCATACACCTAGTACTTCATTCATTTCCATTAGCCCTGGAAGAACTTATTTTATGACCATTCGATATGAACTATTCAAATAAAATTCTCCTTTTATTTTTAATAACACTCGTTTCTTGCTTTCCTAAAGAAGAGAGAGTAGAACCAAGTCCTCGTATCTATCAGTCGGTATCCATTGATGCTGGTTCATCCAAAAATGATGTTATTTTTTATTCGCTAGACGAAGGTCGGATTATTGCCAAGGCAAGTCCTATGGATTGGGATTTATACATTGATCAAGAGGTAATACGTATCAATTATTTTAGAAGTATGAGTGTAGCATTGACAACTGATGCCTGGGATAACATCAAGGATACTGCGGGGTTGTCTTTTTCATATCTTACTGATCAACTCAGTGACAGCCTAACTCAATGGGAACTCCTAGAAAACCAAATTTACGTGGTAAACATGGGGCTAGATAAAGAATATAATCCGATGGGTTTTCTATTGCTTCAAATTCAAAGAACAACAGATGGGGTTATTCTCAAGTACAAAGACTTAGAAGGTGAGAATGAATGGATAAATAAAATAACTGAAGATCAGTTCTACTATCACCTTAGAAATGAAAATCAGATGGACTTACCTAATGAAAAAGAATACGATCTTGCTTTAGGTAAGTACACCGATTATGTAACCGTTGATGATATTTCACAAGACTACACCATTTATGGAGCTATACTTGGTAACGCATCTGCATATCTTCGCAATAGTGAATTTGAAAATACCAATTTAGATGACTTTGACGAGTCTCTTCTCTCTAACAGACAAGATATCATTGGGTGGAATTGGAAAAGATTTAACTTGGATAAAAATGCCTATGAAATTCGGCCCAATATGACCTACATGATTTCTACCAATTCCAATTATTCGTGCAAACTCAGATTCGTTGATTATTTAAACGATCAAGGTATCTCAGGTCACCCTACGTTCGAATACGAAATCCTCTAACTCCCAAGAGGTATGTAAAAATATTGTCAGAATCTTCTTTTGGTTTGGCATAGTCATGCTCTATCTCTAACATTGAAATTGAATAACTTTAAATACATTTATTATGAAAAAATCTATTATCCAACTGACTATGTTCTCTTTAATCTCATTCATTCTTATAAATATCTGGGGATGTAAGGACGACGATACGACTCCTAGTAATCCAGGTTCTTCAGATACTGCATTTGTAGCTACCATTACGTTTCCATCGCTGGATAGTGTGACCATTACAGCAGATCATTATCATACCAATAATACTAATCCAGTCATTGTACTTTGTCATCAGGCTGGATGGAGTAGGGGAGAATACCTTGAAGTAGCTCCAAAATTTAATGATATGGGATACAATGTGCTGGCCATTGATCAACGATCGGGACAAACCATCAATGGAGTAGATAATAAAACAGTTGGTTCTGCTGTAACTGCAGGGAAAACCAATCGCTTTATAGATGCTAAACAAGATATTGAGGCAGCTATTGACTGGGCTAAAAACAAGTATAATCGAGATGTAATCATCTTAGGAAGCTCTTACTCAGCATCATTGGTCTTGATGATTGCCGCTGAACGGAATGATATAGATAAAGTATTGGCGTTTAGTCCTGGTGAGTACTTACCTGGTATAAGCGTACAAGGGAGTATTTCTGGTATTAAAATGCCTGTTTTTCTAACTTCATCTAAGCAAGAACGTATTCAAACTGAAAAACTATTTGAAGTTATATCTAATTCAGAGTACAAAAAGCAGTTCGTTCCCAAATGGGGAGATGGGCAACATGGTGCTAGAAATTTATGGCCTTCTATGGCTGATCAAGAAGAATATTGGAATGCGATGAAGATCTTTTTAGATCAGTAATTTGTCTTCTATCATTTCGTACGTTTTTGGTCATTTATTTCCCCGTATTCATAGGGATTTCAAGGGAATATTGACTAATATTGAACCATGAAATTTTATGAATGGATTTGCCTTTGTTTATTGGTTTGGAGTTGTTCGCAACAAGCCGAGAAGCAAACAGAAATAAAGGACGAAATAATAGAAAATACAGCATATGATACCCTTGTCTATCATGGAGAGAAACACCTGAAAAATATTCGACAGATTACGTTTGGAGGAGATAATGCTGAAGCATATTTTAGTTTTGATGGCTTAAAACTTGTTTTTCAAGCAAAAAATCCAGCATGGAATGCATCATGTGATCAGATTTATGTGACTCAAACTAATGAATCATGGAAAGATTCCATTCCTCCATTGGTTAGTACGGGAAAAGGTAGAACTACCTGTAGCTATTTTATGCCTGGCGATTCCACCATAATTTACGCAAGTACGCACGAAGGAGGTGAAAATTGTCCACCCGAACCTCCACGTGGTGCAAAATATGTATGGCCGATATACCAAGATTTTGAAATATATACGGCTGATTTGAATGGAAATATTACACAAAAATTAACGAATCGAGAGGGCTATGATGCAGAAGCTACCGTTTCTCCACAAGGAGATAAGATTGTTTTTACTAGTACTCGTTCTGGGGATTTAGAATTGTATACAATGAATATTGATGGCTCTGATATTCAGCAAGTTACTAATGAGCTAGGCTACGATGGAGGTGCTTTTTTCTCACCAGATGGTACTAAACTTGTTTTTAGATCATCCCGTCCAAAGACAGATGAAGAAATAAAAGATTATAAAGAACTTTTAGCTCAGAATCTAGTTCAGCCTACTAACATGGAATTGTATGTGTGTAATGTAGATGGTTCGGATTTGAAAAAAATAACCGATTTAGGAAGTGCTAATTGGGCCCCATTTTTTCATCCAAGCGGAGAGAAAATTATTTTTTGTAGTAATCATCACAGTAAAAAAGGAGGGAGACCTAAATTCAATTTGTTTATGATAAACTTGGATGGATCTGGCTTAGAACAAATCACATTTGATGATGTGTTTGATAGTTTTCCAATGTTTTCGCCCGATGGAACTCAATTGGTTTTTTCGAGCAATCGATACAATGGTGGTACACGAGAGACCAATCTATTTATTGCTGATTGGGTGGAGTAATTACTTTTTAAAGTAGTATGACTGAAAAATAGAGTCCTTGTTTCTGACGACTTGCTTTACTTCATTCATATCCTCATTAGGGATAGCAAGTGACAATATGTACTGCTGAAGTTTCCATTGATTATTCTTATATTCCAAAGTGCCCGAACCCCTGCATGTACCCATATGTGTTTGTAGGATTTCATAAAACCATGCTGTGTTTTGGTCACTGCTGATATTTATTGTACGATCGTGTGACTTGAAATCCCATGTCTTTTTTTTATCAAAATAAGGCTTGCAAAATTCACTAAATTCATCCTTACTCCATTTTTCAGTAGCGTCTGTACCCACGTATATGCAGGCAGAATCCATGAAACCAATGTATGCATCTAAGTCTGCATTTGCAGCATCCCAGTGCCACTGATCGATGAGTTTGTGGATGGTGACTTCTTGGACTCCCATTGGATGATTAGATGATGGTTTACATCCCCAAAATGCAAGCATAAAAAAAATAGCTGTGTATTTCATGGTTGCAAAATACACAGCTATTTTTTAATAAACTTCAAGAATTCTTTAAAAGCTAATTCTCAATTTCCCACCAATTTGTTCCAGTAGATACGATGGTTACTTTTATGTTAGTTCCAGAATAGTTTGTTTTAGAAAGAGAGGCAGTTGGTGCCGTATTGATACCTCTGCTAAATATCAATGAATTATTTGTTGAAGTTTTAATGAAGGTATAGCGTTTTCCCTTCATACTACTGGGTGCTGGTAAAGTAAAGTTAGCATTTGCATTAGCCGTATTGGCAAATATGACATGGTGGTTATTACCCAAAGAATATGCACCACTGGTAGATGTGGGAGTGTAATTAGTCACTGGAAGTGTGAGAGCAGTAGCAACAGGTTTTGCAGTTTTTATACTAAAGTTAGGGTATGTTCCTGTCACAGTAACCCCACTACCTTCAGCAATTTTCACAATTTTATCTGGGGCTGTATTATTTACGGTACTTCCAATAATGCTAATGCCAAGTCCTGCAGAATAACCATGATTGGTAGATGTGGGAGTATATATATTGAAATTGGGATAGGTTCCAGTGACAGTAGCCTGACCTGAGCCAGAGATTGAGATGGTTCTGTCAGGTGCTGTATTGGTAACGGTGTTTCCAGAAATGCTAATTCCTGTCCCTGCAGAGTAGGAGACACCTGATGAACTAGTGACTGTAAAATTGGGGTATGCACCCGATATGGAGGTACCTCCTGAGCCTCTGAGAATTAGGGTTCTGTCTGGAGCGGTATTGGTAACTCTATTGTTAGCAAGGCTGATTCCAGAACCAGCAGTGTATGATCCACCAGATGAGCTGGATATGGTATAGTTGGGATAGGTACCCGACACGGTAGTGCCACCACCACCTTTGATGGATAAGGAAGGAGTCACCCAACTGACACCATTATTCACCTTGGTGAGTACTTTATTCTGTGCTTCAACCAGATTGGATGAGCATAGGATTATTAGAAGTATAATACTTGTTTTATAGATAGGTCTTAAATTTTTCATAAGCATAGGTTATTATTTAGTTTTCAAGCTTCCACCACAATGCACCGTCAGATACGATGGTTAGTTTTTCATTTGTTCCAGAGAATTTTAATTCATAGATACCACTATTCACTGTCGACCCAGCTGATACTTTAATAGAGTAGTTGGTAAAAAATAACTCATTACTTGTTGATGTTTTTATAAAAGTGTATCTTTTTCCTTTAACTGTTCTTGGATCAGGAAGAATAAATCTTGCTCTAGAAGATGAGGTATTTGCAAATATGACGTGATGATTGCTATTTAAAGTTAGTGTTGGGCTTGCTGTTGTAGGGGTAAAATTAGTCACTGGAAGTGTGAGAGCAGTAGCAACAGGTTTTGCAGTTTTTATACTAAAGTTCGGGTATGTTCCTGTCACAGTAACCCCACTACCTTCAGCAATTTTCACAATTTTATCTGGGGCTGTATTATTTACGGTACTTCCAATAATGCTAATGCCAAGTCCTGCAGAATAACCATGATTGGTAG
>Ga0228634_1000069_pt1 | contig 93424 bp, 89 predicted proteins | sample 42DmetaG_FD_190063 | JGI IMG/M metagenome (GOLD analysis project Ga0228634, IMG submission 190063) | Seawater microbial communities from Monterey Bay, California, United States - 42D | ecosystem: Environmental > Aquatic > Marine > Coastal | place: USA: California | collected 2016-09-27 | reverse complement strand
GGATGTTCATTCCGGTCTAATCACCCGCCACCGGAAACATGCTGTGGTAGCTCAGTGGCAGAGCACACCCTTGGTAAGGGTGAGGTCGAGAGTTCAATCCTCTCTCACAGCACCACCGGCCCTCCCTGAGATCGCTGGTGATTGGTTTCCACTCTGCCCCCACGCCGTAATGCTTTGAAATTCGCACCTTTATGGCGTTTCCGGGTGAAACTGTAAAATCTCAAAGAACGATCCTCGGGCCAATGGCGCGCCCAGATTATGCAGCCCGGCGGCTTGGGCGCGGGGTGCGTCCTGTGGGGCAAATAACACCAACGTATGGGTGTAAAAATCGCGCCAATCCGCCAGATAGCTGCCCGTCTCAAACACTTCATGGTTTTGGTGTACGGGCATTAACACCTGCCAAGGGATTGGAAACAAATGCGTCTTGTCGCGCGCCGCATAGGCGGGCAGGGGGGCGATGGCGTTGCCTCCGGTAAACACCCCGGTCCAATAGGCCCCCCGATCGCGCAGGATATACGAGGCCGAGTGGGAATGGAGCCGGATCGTTTGCGACTGATCATGCCGTGTCACCAACAACCGATCCTGCGGCGATAAAACAGCCGCCGCTGCGCGCAATTCAGCAACCTGCGCGTCATGCAGCGCCCATTTGTCCGTCAGCCACAGCATCTTAACCGCCAACAGGACCAGCATCGCCCCCGCAAACACCCACATCGCGCGGGGCGTAAAATCCACGCGGATCGCGGCCAATAGCACAGGCGCCAAAAGCACCGGAAACCGCATGTTGGTGTAGGCAATGCCAGAGAAATAATAGGGCACCAGCAAGGTAATCAGGGCCAGCGCGGGCAAAGCAAACCGCACACGCGGGTCCAAGGACATACCGAAGCCCGCGCGGCGCAGCCACAGGATGATCCCGGCCGTTTCGGCCAACCCCAACAGCCCGGCCACAATCGTCTCCGCCGTTGAGGCGAACAAACCAAAGCTGGCAAATGGGGCGACAAAGGCGGTCAAGAACTGCGCCAGTGTGCCGTAATCTATCCCGCCGGCCTCCAACTCCGGTGAGGCGCGCAGTGCGCCCACCAAATGCACCGCCGGGATCAGGGCCACGGCCAGCACCATGCCCGCCCGTCTCAGAATCGCAGCGCGGCTCGCGGGTGTGCGGGTAACGTCGTGCAACTCTAACAGGCCGATCATCAGCATGACGAACCCAAAGGCATACAAGTGCATCACATAGACCAGCACCGCGCAGGGCCAGATCATCGCCAGCCGAACAACGGCCCCTCGTGCGGCCATCGCGAACCACAACGCCAGCACCAAGATCGCCGCCGGTGCCGCCAGCGCAAAGTTCTCAAACCCAAAGGCCCAAGTCATGTTGTGCATCACCATCACCGCGACCAGCGGCCACAGCGACCATGCCCCCCAGATCGCGCGGTGCAGCACGGCGGTCGCTGCAAACAGGCCAAAGGATCCGATTTGGATCAGCACCTTTTGCGTCGTCTCAAGGTCCGCGCAGGCGACTGGCCACGTGTGGATCATGTCTGAGGTCAGGTTCGGCACGATTTCCAGCGCATAGGCGTAGTACCGCCCAACGTGCTCGGCCCCCACAGCCCCGCATTGCAGCACATGGCGCGCCATGTGGTTGGGCCAGTCGATCAGGGGCGGCGTGTCGTAGCCCCATAACATCATGTTCAGCGCGAACACCCCAATTGCCGCGATGAAAAAGAGGACCGTTTCCCCCCGGCTAGGACGGGGGCGGGCGGGGGCATCTTGTGCGTGACTACCCATGCGGGGTTAGGGGCAGGATCGGGGCCATAGTCCCTCTTTTCATGGCATCTTTAATAGTGGTCAGGCGCGGTTTGATACAACGCACCTGACCTAAGGGAACCAATATCCTGTTGCGGCAGGTTCCTCAATGGTTTCAATCACCTCGCAGGTGCCGCGATGCGGCTTGACCACACAGGCGGGCGGCCTAAACCGCCTGCTTGCGCGCAATCGCCCGTCCGATGGCTGCAATCGTCAGCAACGTCATCGCCCAGAAAAACCACGTAATCGGCCCGCGCAGCAGGATGCTCGGGTCACTGCCCGACATCAGCATGGATTGGCGGAAGTTATCCTCAAGCAGCGGGCCAAGAATGAACGCGATCAAGAAGGGGGCGGCGGGGATGCGATAGCGCATCATGGCATAGCCCACCCAGCCCATCGCAAACATAACGCCCACGTCAAAGATGTTGTTGTTCACCGCGAACACCCCATAAATGCACAGGATCAACACGGCGGGCATCAAGATGCGCTTGGGCACATCGGCCACAAACCGAAAGCCCTTGATCGCGACACTGCCCACGATGAACAAAAACACCGAACTGACGATCAAGCCGATGAACAGCCCATAGATGATGTCCACATTCAGGATGAACATCATCGGGCCGGGTTGCAGCCCATGCACCATAAAGGCGCCGATGATGATCGCGGTGATCACATCCCCCGGCACGCCCAGTGCCAGCAGTGGGATCAACGTGGCCCCCGCCACCCCGTTGTTGCCCGCCTCGGATGCGGCCACGCCCTCAATCTCGCCCTTGCCAAAGTTGGCCTTGTTCTTGGATTTTCGCCGCGCCTCAGAATAGCTCAAGAACGCAGAAGGCGCCGCGCCAATCCCGGGGATAGAACCCAAAAACACCCCAATCAGACTGCCCCGAATAATCGACCGGAAGCTGCCGATGTAATCCTTGATCGTGACCTTCGCATTGCCAAGCGCGCGGGCCTTGCCCAAGTGTGCGGTGGGGTTCCACGCCATGGCAATGATCTCGGGGATGGCGAACAGCCCGATCAGAACGGCAATGAAATTCAAGCCCCCCATCATGTTCGGATCGCCAAAGGTGAACCGGTTGGTCCCATACACCAGATCCAGCCCCACGGTCGCCAGCATCAACCCCAACAACGCTGACAAGGCCCCGCGCAACAGGCTGTCGCCAGACACCCCGGCGATGATCGTCAGCGAAAACAGGATCAGCGCAAAAAACTCAGGCGGGCCAAAGTTCAACGCAAAAGAAGCAAGCCACCCCGCAAATAGGATCAGCGCAAGGTTGGACACCAAATCCGCCGTGCACGACGCCCAAAGCGCCATGCCCAAGGCGCGTCCGGCTTCTCCGCGTTCTGCCATTGGGTGGCCGTCAAGGATGGTGGCCGATGACGCAGGGGTGCCCGGCGTCTTGATCAAAATGGCCGGGATACAGCCGCCGAAAATGCCGCCCTTGTAGACCCCCAACAATAACAAAATGCCGGTAATGGGCTGCATCGAAAACGTAAACGGCAGCGTCAGCGCCACGGCCATCGTGGCCGATAGGCCCGGAATGGCCCCACCGATGACCCCGATCACAATGCCCACAAACAACGCCAAAAACGCCTCGACCGAGGCGACAAGGCTCAGACCTGCCATCAGGCTGTCAATAAAACTCACGGAAGCCTCACAAATATGCCTTGGGGGATCGCGACCCCCGCCACTTTGGCGAAAAATAGGTATAGCGCGAGCGGGATCACCACCGCACAGATCAAGGCCGTAAGAGGATGGCGGGTGCGGAACAGAAAGGCCGTCAGCACGAACACAATCATCGCGGTCCACACCATGCCCAAACGGGGCAAGGCGAACATCGTCGCCACCATGATTATGGCCAGCGCGCCCAATCGCATCCACGATAGCCCGTCGGCGGCGGCAGGCTCTGCCTCGGCGTCAGGGGCGGATGACGCCCCGCGCGCGGCCAGCAATAGCCCCAAGCCCACCAAGCCCGTGATACCCGACAACGCATAGGGCCAAAACACGGGCGCAAGCACGATGTTGGACACATTACTCGGTGACGAAACCCAGTTCGGGATCGCCCAAAGCACAAGGAACGCAGCGGCCAGACAGGCCCCTAGTCCCAGTTGAAATTGAATGGTTTTCGGTGACACCCCACATCCCCCAGTGTCAAATATCGTGACGAATGCGGCCACCAAAAGGTAGCCGCATCCAGTGTTTTCAGTCCGTTAGGATTTAACCTTCAATCCGCATCCCAAGGTCTTCGACCAGCGTGCGGAAGGTGTTGTACTGACCTTGAATGAACTCATTGGCTTTGACGGGGTCCATCAGCTCGATCACCGAACCGCGCGATTCCATGGTTTCGCGGAATTTGGGGTCGGCGGTGGCAGCGGCCATCCACTCTCCCCATTTGGCGGCCACGTCATCAGGCAGGTCATCTGGGCCTGCAATGCCGGTCCAGCCGACCAATTGGTTCAGCTTGTCCTTGCCCAATTGGTTCGCGGTGGGGGCGTCAAAGCCGACGACAGGCTCGGCCGTGGTAACCAGCAATGGTGTCAGCTGCTTGTTGGCCACAAACGATGCAAGCGCGGATGAGTTTGTGCACACAAACGTCGACGTGCCGTTCAGAACGGCAGTGATCGCTGCGCCGCCGCCCTTTTGCGGGATGTGCGTGGCATCGGTCAGCGGGTCGGCCACGCCGAACTCCGACAGGACCATCGCGCTGGCCAGATGGGGCATCGACCCCACCCCGGAAGAGCTGTAGCTGATACCGCCCTCGGCAACTTTTGCGATCAACTGATCCATCGACGTGATGCCCGACGCCGGACGCACCGCGCAGGCCACAGGGTTGATTTCATACACAGTCACAAAGCGGAAATCTTCTAGCCCGTAGGGCAGCGTGGCTTTCATCGCTGGGTTCACCGAGTGTGAGCCGACCCGCGCAAACAGCATCGTATACCCGTCCGCGTTGGCGTTCTGTACCGCAACGGATCCGGTCGCGCCGCCCGCACCGGTGATGTTCGCCATCACCAAGGGCTTGCCCACCGCCGCGCCCAAAGGCTCAGAGATGGTGCGTGCAGAAATGTCAGTGGCCCCACCCGCGCCGTAGGGGATCACCATATTGATCGCGCGCGTGGGATAATCAGCATAAGCCGCCGTCGCGCCCAAAAGGGCCGCGGCCGTGACGGCAAAGGTCAAAGTCGTGTGTTTCATGTAGTCCTCCCAGTGGTTTTGGTGGCCCTCTTACGGGGCTCTGAAAAAACGATAGGCGTAAGTTACGCTTTACGGAAGTTAAAACAACTTACGATCCATGTAAGCGGAGGTATCGTGTGACCCTGCTGAATTTGCGGGCATTTCGGGGTAGTCTCTGCGCGCGACCGGCCCTACGGTGGCCGGCATGTACACACTCTATTATTCCAAAGGTTCTTCGGCGCTGGCGCCGCACATCCTCGCGCTAGAACTCGGCGTCGACCTCGCACTGGTTGAGGTCCCGATCCCTCAGGGCGCGCATCAAGCGCCCGAATTCCTCGCACGCAATCCAAAGGGCCGTGTTCCCCTGTTGGACACCCCCGACGGCAGCCTGACGGAAAACCCCGCGATCCTTGAGTATCTGGCCGCGCGCCATCCACAGGCGGGCCTGCTGCCCGAAGGTCACTTGGCCCAAGCACGGGCGCGGGAATTATGTGCCTATTTGTGCGCCACGGCTCACATCGCATTCGCGCACAAACTGCGGGGCAAACGCTGGGCGCAGGACCCTGTTGCTTTGGCCGATATGCAAAAATATGTGCCACAAAACCTCAGCGATTGCGCCACTTACCTTGAATCCAACCTGCCGCTTGGCCCATGGGCGCTGGGCGCAGAGTATAGCTTTTGCGACGCCTATCTGTATGTCTTTGCCCGGTGGCTCGACGCGGCAGGTGTTCCAATCGACCCCTTCCCAAAACTCGCCGCGCATAAACTTGCAATGCGCGCGCGCCCCGCTACACAGGCCGCGTTGGCCGCACAGGAGATCCAAGAATGACAACAACCGCAATCGTGGGCCTCGGCTCAATGGGCTATGGCATGGCGCAATCGCTGTTGCGCGCGGGGATGCGCACCCACGGCTATGATATTTCGCCCGAACGCACGGCTCAGTTTCAAGCCGAAGGTGGTGCGGCGGGCACGCTAGGTGATGTTGCGGGCACTTTGGACGCGCTGGTTGTGGTGGTCCTGAATGCGGCCCAAACCGAGGATGTTTTATTCGGCGCGAACGGTGTGGTCGCGGGCCTGCGCCCCGGTGCAATTGTCCTAAGCTGCGCGACCGTCCCCCCCGCATTTGCGCGTGACATGGAAGCACGCTGCGCGACCAGCGGTGTGCTGTACCTTGATGCGCCGATTTCGGGCGGCGCGGCCAAGGCGGCGTCGGGGCAATTGTCGATCATGGCGTCAGGCACGCCCACGGCCTTTGCCGCCGCGCGCCCCGTGCTGGATGCAATGGCCGAGACGGTGTTTGAGCTGGGCGATGCCGCAGGTGCGGGCTCGGCGATGAAGGCCGTGAACCAGTTGCTGGCCGGCGTGCACATCGCGGCCATGGCCGAGGCACTGACCTTTGGCATGACCCAAGGCGTGACCCCCGCCGCCTTTGTGGAGGTGATCTCAAAGTGTGCGGGCACCAGCTGGATGTTGGAAAACCGCGCGCCCCACATTGTGGACGGCGACTACGCGCCGCGCAGTTCGGTGAACATCTGGCCCAAGGATCTTGGCATCGTGCTCGATATCGCGCGCGACGCGGGCTTTGAGGCGCCAATCACCGACACCGCGCTGGCACAATTCAAGGCGGCCGCCGAAATGGGTTTGGGCGGGGTCGATGACGCCGCCGTGGCCAAGGTCTATGCCAAGCAAGCGGGACTGAAATTACCCGGCGAATAATGTATACATTGATGTGTACATTAAACGTCCAGTTGTAAGGGGCCTCAAGCTCCCTACAACAAGCCGTCCGGCATCGCTTGTTCGGCCGCAGTATTCGCGCGGCGGAAATAGAACGTCACACAGGTTGAGACGATCACGATGAACAGCGAATACAGCACCGGCACCGCCATGTAGCTTTGCGCCTCGGTGCCCGAAAATGTGAATGCAATGATCGCCACCGCGAGCGGGCCGTTTTGGATGCCGGTTTCAAGCGCCACGGTCCGTGCATTGCGGGGGTGCAGTTTTAGCGCGCGGGCAAAGTTGTAGCCGATGAAAATACCCACCAACCCCAACGCAGCAGAGGCCGCGTAGGTCGCCCATGTGGTTTCCGTCAAAAAGCCCCAGTTGCGCGGAATCCACGACACGATCAGGAACACGATAAAGAACACCGCCAGCGCAGAGCCCATGAACTCTGTCACGGCGCCAACGTTGGCGTTTAGCTTGCGCAGGGTCATGCCTATCGCAACAGGTACAAGCAGCAAAACCAGCGTCGCGATGATGTTTTCGCGTGGAATTTCGAGGTCCAGCGCACCTGCATAGATCAGCAGAACAATCGGGATCAAAAGCACACCAAAGATCGTGGATGTCACGGTCATTAGGACGGACAGCGCCAGATTACCCTTTGAAAAATATGTGAAAATGTTCGATGTGGTGCCGCCGGGCATACAGGCCATGATCAACGTACCCACCGCAATCGCCTCTGGCAGGGGCAGGGCGGTGATCAGCAAAAAGCCAATAAACGGCATAAACCCGTACTGTGAGACCACCCCAATCGCGAGGCCCTTTGGCCGTTTGAGAGCGAGGACAAAGTCACGCGGGGTGAGCGACGCGCCCATGCCGAGCATAATGACCGCGATCATCAGCGCGAGAATGGCTTGTTCAAAAGGTCCGACCATGACGCTATCCCTTGCTCAGTGCTTCGGCGCGCAGGTCTTTGCGCAGGATTTTTCCGACGTTGGATTTGGGCAAATCATCCCGGAATTCAATGACTTTGGGCACCTTGTAGTTGGTCAGATGCTCTTTGCAGTAGGCGCGTAGAGTGGCTTGGTCGAGGGTGTCATCCAAAGCCACGACATAGGCCTTGAGGGCCTCGCCGCTGGCACCATCAGGCACGCCGATCACAGCGGCCTCTGACACGCCGGGGTGGCGGGTCATGCAGTCCTCAATCTCATTGGGATAGACGTTGAAGCCCGACACCAACACCATGTCCTTTTTGCGGTCCACGATGCGGAAATAGCCGTCGGCGTCCATGGTGGCGATATCGCCGGTCAGGAACCAACCATCGTTCAGGACATTCGCGGTTTCCTCAGGGTTTTGCCAATAGCCTTTCATGACTTGGGGGCCCTTTGCGGCCAACTCACCGGCGGTGCCTTGGGGGACTTCTTGGCCGGCCTCATCGACGCATTTCATGTAGGTCGAGGGCACGGGCACGCCGATGGAATTGACCCGTGTCTTGCCGATTGGGTTAAAGCTGAGGCAGGGGGCTGTTTCCGTCAGGCCGTAGCCTTCTAGGACGGGTTTGCCGGTGATTTCTTCCCACCGTTCGGCCACTGCGGACTGCAATGCCATGCCGCCAGCGGCCGCAAATTTGAGGTACTTGGGTGGGGAATCCAAAAACCAGATTTCATTATTCAAACCATTAAAGAGCGTATTGACCCCAGTAAGCACCGTAATCTTATAGTTTTCGAACGCGCGCTTAAGATTGCTGAGCGGGCGAGGATTGGGGATCAGCACGTTGTTGGCCCCCAACGAATAGAACCCCAGCAGGTTCACCGTAAACGCAAAGATGTGGTACATCGGCAGCGCGGTCAGCACGATCTCGGACCCGCTTTCGAGGCCCTCTAGCAGCTCTAGCGTCTGTTCCATGTTGGTGAGCAGGTTTGCGTGGCTCAGCATCGCGGCCTTGGACACGCCCGTGGTGCCGCCGGTGTATTGCAGGCACGCAAGGTCGTCGCCGGTCATGTGGGCGCGGTATTCCTCGACCACGACTTTGCCCGCGTCGCGACGGCTGCGCCCCGTGGCGAGCGCGTCGGGCAAGCGGATATGTGGCACTTCGATCGGGGAGAGCGACCGGTCCCAGTATTTTTGGACCAAGCGCACGATGCCGCGCGGGGCGGCGGGGAAAAATTCGGCCACTTGGGTGACGATGATGTTAGGGATCGGGTGGCCCTGCATCGCCTCGACCAGCTTTGCGGCAAAGATATCCACGATAATCAGTGCGTTGGGCGTGGCGTCGGCGAACTGCTTTGCCATTTCTTCAGCGGTATACAGGGGGTTCACGTTGACCAAAACGCAGCCCGCTTTCATCACCCCAAAGGCTGCGACGGGAAAAGACAGGCCATTGGGCACCTGAAGCGCCACGCTGTCCCCGGCTGACAGGCCCGCGACTTCGCGCAGATAAATGGCGAAAGCGTCCGACATTTCATCGACTTGCGCATAGGTGAGCCGCCCGTTCATCCCGTTGGGCAGACAACAGGTGAATGCGGTTTTGGCCCCGTGCAGATGGGTCATGGCGTTGATCAGATCACCGATCGTGCGGTGCAGCGGGGCGGGAATGTCCGCGCGCGCATTTGGCCCGTAAAAGGCCGTCCACGGCCGGTTTTGTTCGTGCATGAGACCCTCCCCAAGGTTTGCAGTACCCTAGCAGTAAAGCGTGTTTTGGAAAGGGTCATCATGCGTCACGGGGCAAGGGTCCGCAACGTCACTTTGTATCTGTCGCCGCTAGGGGGCGTTCAGTAGCAGGCCGCCAATCGCCTCGGCTTGGGCGGCGACCTCGGCCACGCCGGTGCCGTGGCGCAGGGCGCAGAACTGGAACGGACGGCCCGCGCGCATACGGGTGGCATCCCGCTCCATCACGCTGAGATCGGCGCCGACATGGGGCGCGAGGTCGGTCTTGTTGATGATCAGCACATCCGAGCGAGTGATCGCGGGCCCGCCCTTGCGAGGGATTTCTTCGCCCGCGGCCACGTCGATGACATAGAGCGTGATGTCGGCCAGCTCGGGCGAAAACGTGGCCGACAGGTTGTCGCCCCCGCTTTCGATCAGGATCACATCTAGGTCGGGATGGCGCGCGTTCATCTGAGCCACGGCAGCGAGGTTGACGCTTGCGTCCTCACGGATGGCGGTGTGGGGGCAGCCCCCGGTTTCAACGCCGATGATCCGGTCTGAGGGCAGGATCTGCATCCGGGTCAGCGCCTCTGCGTCCTCTTGGGTGTAGATGTCGTTGGTGATGACAGCCACGGACAACTTGTCTTTCCAATGGGCAGCAAGGCGCGCGGTCAGCGTGGTTTTTCCAGCGCCCACAGGGCCGCCGATGCCGATACGAAGAGGGCCATTTTGGCTCATGTGCGGAAGGTCCTTGAGTAAAGAGTTTCGTGCTGCATGGCGTGAATGTCGGCCAAGAAAGCGGTGCCTGAGAGGGTGTCTAAGTCGCCCTGTGCAGTGTCCTGTGCGGTGTCTTGGGCGATGGTTTTGCACAGCGGCGATAGCGCGTGGATCAGTGCGTGACCTTGGGTTTGCCCGAGTGGGATCAGCCGGATGCCGACAGACACCAGCGTGCTGGCAAAGGCTTGCAGGTAGTATTGTGTGGTCAGCTTGAGCGGCAGGCCCAGTAGGTGTGCGGCCCGGCCCACAGCCACCGGATAGGCATAGTCCGGCAGGTCGATCGGCCAGATCGCGCGGGTGGTCGCGGCAAAGGCCGCCCCTTGTTGGGTCGTTTCCATCAGGCGTTCCGCTGAGGAGGTGAACGCGCGGCAGTGTTCATCGACCCGCGCGGCATCGCCATGAAAAGCCGCCGCCAGAAACAGAGCATCATTGCGGCCGGAGCCGTGCGTCAAGACGGGCGCGATCCAAGCGCGCAATGTATCGACATCGTGCACCACCCCGCCCTCAATCGCTGTTTCGAGCCCGTGGGAATAAGCAAAGGCCCCCACGGGGTAGGCCGGCGAAAACCACTGGGCCAAGGTGAGGGTGGCGTCAGTGGTCATGGGTTTCTGGGCCGTGTTGGTGCGAGTGGTCGTGCCCGTGGGTGCGCCCATGCCCATACGCCCCGCCCTCGGGGGTGAAGGGGGCGGTGATCTCGGTGATCTGCGCGCCAAGGCCGCGGAGCATGTCGGCCATGATCGGGTCCGCGCGGATGATCAGGTGGTCGGCTTCGATCTGGCAGGGCGTGTGGCGATTGCCGATGTGCCACGCCATCCGGGGCAGGTCGCCGGTGATGCGCAAACAGGGTTCGTGGGCGGCATGGATGTGGATCTCGGTGTCATCCGTGCAGGTGAGCACGCCGCCAGGGGGCAGCGATGTCGCTTGGGCGAAATCCACGAGCACTTGATTGCCTTGATCCGTGGTCAGAACTTTGCGGCGCAGAAACCGGGCATCATAGCTGAGCGTCAGCGCGTCGCTGGGCGCGCCGTGGGGATGAGGGTGGGTGGTATGGGCTGTTTTCATCGTGCTCATGCTTTGGGGAGATCCTTGGCAGTGATTGGAGCGGTCCGACTTTGGACTGGGTGCTTTGATGGTTAAAATACTTTTGAGTTCGAAGCTTTTTCTCGTTCTTGCTGCGAAATCTCTATGATGCCCGCGCACAAGGCGAAGGTGGCATGGTATTCAGGATAGGTTGTTATCCCGAAACGCGGATATCTTACTGAATGCCAGTACTTTTTGATCTCTTTTCCGAATTCAATTTTCGTCATCTCAGATTGCCCAAGTGCGCCCAAAAGTCTGAATGTGTGTGCTAGCCAAAGTGGCTGGTAACGCATCGATGCCGTTTCTACCTCGATCGCTGCTTGGGAGAGCTTCTGTTGTGATCTAGCAAACCTTGAATGTGTTTTCTCAAGTCTCAATTCCACTAGCTTTCGATAGATACGTCTAAAATGAATGCGATCACCTGTTTGGGTAACTGTCCGTAACAGAACGACCAAGTCGTGGCTGTTGTGCGTATCAAGACCACGGGACTTTCCTAGTGACTTTAGGCCGAGTTCGGCGGAATGGAGGAGTAGGAAGTAAATGGGATTACGGTTCTCCCAATCCTTGGAGTCTTCGGCCTGAAAAACGATCTCGGCTGCTCGCAAGTACTCTTGCGCACGCTCTAGATATAGATCGGCCTCAGACTTCATTTGGCGCCCTCAAAACAAGAAATACCGCTGCGCCATGGGCAGCTCGCTTGCGGGTTCGCAGGTCAGGAGTTCGCCGTTGGCGCGGACTTCGTAGGTTTCGGGGTTTACCTCGACTTCGGGCGTGGCAGAGTTGAGGATCAGGTCCGCCTTGGAGATGTTCCGTGTGTTTTGTACGGCCTCCATGTGTTTGGCGGTGCCGAGCGTGCCGCGCAGGTCGGCGGCCATGGCGGCCTCGGACACAAAACACACCGAAGAATGCTCAACCGAGCGGCCGAAGCTGCCGAACATCGCCCGTGAATAGACCGGCTGTGGCGTGGGGATCGATGCATTGGGATCGCCCATTTGCGCCACAACAATCGTGCCGCCCATCAAGACCATCTCGGGTTTGACGCCAAAGAACGCGGGGCTCCAGAGGACAAGGTCTGCGCGTTTGCCTTCTTCGATCGAACCGACATGCTGGCTGACGCCGTGGGCGAGGGCGGGGTTGATGGTGTACTTCGCGATGTAGCGGCGGACGCGGAAGTTGTCGTTGTCGCCGGTTTCCTCGCTGAGCCGCCCGCGCTGTTTGCGCATTTTGTCGGCGGTTTGCCATGTGCGAATGATAACCTCTCCGACGCGGCCCATGGCCTGACTGTCGGACGCGATGATGCTGAACGCGCCCATATCGTGCAGGATATCCTCGGCGGCGATGGTTTCGCAGCGGATGCGGCTTTCGGCAAAGGCCACGTCTTCGGGGATGGATTTATCGAGGTGGTGGCAGACCATGAGCATGTCGAGGTGTTCCTCAAGCGTGTTCACGGTGAAGGGGCGGGTGGGGTTGGTGGATGAGGGCAACACGTTGTCCGCCCCGCATATTTTGATGATGTCGGGCGCGTGGCCGCCGCCCGCCCCTTCGGTATGAAAGGCGTGGATGGTGCGCCCGGCGATGGCCTTCATCGTGTTTTCGACAAAGCCGGATTCGTTCAGCGTGTCGGTGTGGATCATGACCTGCACGTCCATATCATCGGCCACGGACAGGCAGCAGTCGATGGCGCCGGGTGTGGTGCCCCAGTCTTCGTGCAGCTTGAGGCAGGACGCCCCGCCTTCGACCATTTCGCGCAACGCCTCGGGCTGGGACGCGTTTCCTTTGCCTGCAAGGCCAATGTTCATCGGAATGCTGTCAAAGGCTTGGAACATCCGGCCCAGATGCCATGGGCCAGGGGTGCAGGTTGTGGCCAATGTGCCGTGGGCAGGCCCCGTGCCGCCGCCAAAGCAGGTCGTGACGCCCGAATGTAGGGCGTCGTCCATTTGCTGTGGGCAGATAAAGTGGATGTGGCTGTCGAACCCGCCGGCCGTCAGGATGCGGCCCTCACCGGCGATGGCCTCGGTGCCGGGGCCTACGATGATGTCGACGCCGGGTTGTGTGTCGGGGTTGCCGGCCTTGCCGATTTTGTGGATGCGCCCGTCCTTAAGGCCCACGTCCGCCTTATAAATACCCGTGTGATCGACGATTAGGGCGTTGGTGATGACGGTGTCCACGGCGCCGGCCGCGCGGGTGGCTTGGGACTGGCCCATGCCGTCGCGAATAACCTTGCCGCCGCCAAACTTGACCTCTTCGCCGTAGTGCAGCGCGTTGGCGCCAGAGCCCCCGGTGGAGGCCGCGCCCGCGCGTTCAGCAATGATGTCCCGCTCGACCTCAATGATCAGGTCCGTGTCTGCCAACCGGAGCCGGTCACCGACAGTGGGGCCAAACATGGCAGCGTAATCAGCGCGGGAAATCGTGGTGGCCATGGGGTCGTATCCTTTGGGGCAGTGCGTGGGCGGTCGAATTGGGGGCGGCTTAGGCGGGGGCGAGGGCGGCTAGTTTTTGAAGGGCCAGATGGCAGCGGCAAAGGGATGAGATGCGTTCCGCATTAGAGGTCTCCCATCACCTGTTGATTGAAGCCAAATACGCGTCGCGCGCCCCCGATGGGGATCAGCGGCACTTCGCGACGTTGGCCGGGTTCAAACCGGATCGCGGTGCCCGCGGCGATGTCCAGCCGCAGACCGTGCGCGGCGGTGCGGTCAAAATCCAGCGCGAAATTCGCCTCTGCAAAGTGGTAGTGGCTGCCGACCTGCACGGGGCGGTCACCGGTGTTGGCGACCATCAGAATGACGGCCTGCGTGCCGGGGTTCAGCGTCAGGTCGCCCTCAGCGGGCAAGAGTTCTCCGGGGATCATCGCGGCGGCCTCCTAGCGGATTGGGTTGTGGACGGTGACCAGTTTGGTGCCGTCAGGAAAGGTCGCTTCGACCTGAATTTCGTGGATCATCTCGGCGATGCCGTCCATCACGTGGTCGCGTGTCAGGACTTGGGCCCCGGCCTCCATCATGTCCGCCACGGAACGACCGTCGCGCGCGCCCTCGACCACGGCCTCGGTGATCAGGGCGATGGCCTCGGGGTGGTTCAGCTTGACGCCACGCGCCAGCCGTTTGCGGGCGACCTCGGCGGCCATTGCGACCAACAGTTTGTCTTTTTCGCGGGGGGTGAGTTGCATGTCAGATCATCCAAGTACGAGGCAGGGGGCCGTGGCTTAGGAGCCTAAGGGCCGGAAGGAGCGTTTGGCGCAGGCCAAATCCGTCGGGCGCCAAGAGGCGCAGGTGAAGCAGGTCGGGCGCCAAGAGTGATGCGCCGGATGTGGTGTTGAGGGTCGCGCGGACGGGCGTTAGCAGCGCCTCGGCGTTTGGGGCCGCAAGGATCACACTGGTCAGCGCACCTGCGCCGCCTGCGGACTGCGCCATGTGGGCGGTGACGTCCCCGCGCAGCGCCATGGCGTCGGCAAAGATGAGCGCACCGGCGCGGCGGATTTCGACCCGGTCCTGGAAGGTGGCGTTGTGCAGTGTTTCGCCCATGGCGACCCGGCCCAACACAAGGGATTCGACAAACATAAAGCGCGCTGTTTCGTGCAGGTTCACCTGCATGTCGCGGCGCACACAGCTGTTTTCAAAAAGAATTGTTTCTTGGGGCAGCCAGTTGAGTTGTGCGCCTTCGGCCACGCTCAGCCGATTGGATACGCGGCCTGTTTCGCCGGGCTGGGCCCCATAGGCGCGTTCGGCGGCTTGGGTGGTGAGGGTCAGTTGCGTGCCGGGCCCTGCCGTGGCCGAAAGGGCAAATCGGTCACCCCCGGTGATGCCGCCCGCGGTGTTGACCAAAACGGCCTGCAATCCGGACCCGCCACGCGGAAACACCAGCTTGGACGAGCCCGCCTGCCGCAAGCTGGCGATAACGCTGGCCCCATCGCGCGCCTTGGCGGTGACCTGCGCCTCGCCGCGAGCGCGGGGTTGGCTGGGTGTTATTCTGGTGTGCAACTCGGTGATCGGTTCATCCCCCTGATGACGATTAACTATCTCAGGGCGGGACCAAAGTGCGACGGGCTGGCTGCCATTGGCTGCCTATTTTCCGCTCATCTGCCTGCGTTTTGACGTGTTTGGTGAAAAAATAGGCATGTGCGCAATCGCTGGCGCGGGCGGTGAACTTGGCGTAGCTTTGCGCCATGGTATTTGCGTCGAAAAAACCGCGCCTTCGGGCTGCGTTGAACCTGCAGGTTGCGGTGGTGTTGGTGGCGATGATGGCCGCCCTTTGGGTGCTGGTTTGGCCCCGGCTGGAACGGTATTTCCTGTTGCAGGCGGCAGAGCAAAACGCAGTGACGCTGCGGCTGGCGAGCGACTCCCTGCGCGCGGCGTTGGATCGCTATGCGCCGTTGCCGCATCTGATCGCGCAGTCCCCGACGCTTGGGGCGTTGTTGCGCGCGCCCGATGCCCCCGGCGCGGTGGCCGCTGCCAACACCGAGCTGTTGAACACCGCCCTCGCCGTATCTGCGTCGGATGTTTACGTCATGGGCGTGGATGGCACCGCGCTTGCGGCCTCGAACTACTACAAGGGCGAGGGGTCGTTTATCGGCAATAACTTTAGCTTCCGCCCCTATTTCACGCAGGCGCTTGATGGGGGCTTGGGGCGGTATTTCGCGCTTGGGACGACCTCGGGCGAGCGGGGATATTTTTACGCGACCCCAGTGCGCGACGGCCCTGAGATTGTGGGCGTTGTGGCGGTAAAATTCACTGTTGATGCGTTTGAGGAAAACTGGCGCGGTGCGGCCTCGGAGGTGATTGTGACGGATGTGAATGGCGTGGTGGCGATGTCGTCGCAGCGGCCTTGGCATTTTCGTACGACCCAGCGATTGGATGATGAAAAGCTAAAGGCGATTGCGCTGAACCGGCAGTATCCGTTGGATCAATTGACACCGCTGGATATGCAGCGCCGCGCGCTGAGCGGGTCGGCAGATATTGCGACGGTGGGGGGTATGGAATACGTGGCCTCATCTGCCGAAGTGATCGAAACGGCGGGCTGGTCCGTGACATCGTTGGTGCCGACGGCTGGTGCGCGGACGCAAGCGATGTGGGTGTTGACGGTGTTCGCGCTGGTGGGGTTGTTCGCGGTTCTTGCGGTGGCTGCGTGGCGGCAGCGTGGGTTGCAAGCCGCCGCTGTTCAGCGTGAGTTGGAGGCCCGCGTCCGAGAGCGTACCGATGCCCTGCGCATCGAGGTCGAGGAGCGGCGCGCCACAGAGGCCGAGCTGCGCCGCACCCAAGCGAGCCTTGTGCAGGCGGGAAAGTTGTCGGCGCTGGGCCAGATGTCCGCCGCGCTGAGCCATGAGTTTAACCAACCGCTTGCCGCCGTCAAAAGCTACGCGGAAAACGCGGGCAGTTTTCTGGACCGCGGCCAGACCCAGCAGGCACGCGAAAACATCACGCGGATCAGCGGATTAGCCGACCGGATGGCGCGCATTTCAAAACATTTGCGCAACTTTGCTCGCCGTCCCGATGAGGCCAGCGGCCCGGTTGCCTTGGACAAGATCATAGAAGACGCCGTGGCGGTGGTAGAGCCGCGCCTGAAGCGGGATGCGATCACGTTGGACATATCGTGGCCAGAGGGCGCGGCGGTGGTGAATGGTGGGCACGTGCGGTTGCAACAGGTGGTTGTAAACCTTTTGACGAACGCGGCGGATGCCTCTGGCCCCGGGGGTCGCGTCGTATTGGGGGCTGACCCTTTGGAGGGCGGTTGGCAGGTGACTGTGCGCGATTTTGGGGCCGGCATCCCCCAAGATGCCCAGAGCCAGATGTTTGACCCTTTCTTTACGACCAAAGAAACCGGCAAGGGCCTTGGGTTGGGATTGTCTATTTCGTTTAATATTGTACGTGATTTTGGCGGCACCCTGTGGGGGCGTAATCATCCTGAGGGTGGTGCGGTATTTGGCGTGGATTTGCGCGCGGCTGAGGGCGCGCAGGAGGCGGCGGAATGAGCGAGACAATCCTGTTTGTCGATGACGAAGAAGACCTGCGCATCGCCGCGAGCCAAACCTTGGAATTGGCTGATCTGCCGGTGACGGCGTTGCCGGAAGCGGACTTGGCTTTGGCGCGGGTTGCGCGCGATTTTCCCGGCATTTTGGTCACGGACATTCGGATGCCGGGCATGGATGGCATGGCCTTGTTGCGCGCCGCCCTTGAGATTGATCCCGCCCTGCCGGTCATCATCGTGACGGGCAATGGTGATGTTGAGCTTGCGGTTCAGGCGATGCGCGACGGTGCCTATGATTTCCTTGAAAAGCCGTATGATCCCAAGCATTTGGTGGCCACTGTGCGCCGCGCGTTGGATAAACGCCGTCTGACGTTGGAAAACCGCGCATTGCGAAATCAGGTCGGCGGGCGCGACGTGGTCGAGGCGCGGCTGATCGGGCGATCCGCTGCGATGGTGGCGTTGCGCACGCAGGTGCGCGCCGTGGCTGAAACGGAGGCCGATGCGTTGATTACTGGGGCGACCGGTACGGGCAAAGAGATCGTTGCCCGCGCCCTGCACCGGGCCAGCCCCCGGCATGACCGTCCGTTTGTGCATATCAACTGTGCCGCCATGCCAAGGGATTTGGTCGAATCCGAGTTGTTCGGTCACGAGGCGGGCGCGTTTCCCGGCGCCCTAAAGCCCCGCTTTGGCAAGTTGGAATTCGCCCGTGGTGGCACCGTTTTCCTAGATGAGATCGACAGCCTGCCTGTGGACGTGCAGGCCAAGTTTTTGCATGCGATCCAAAATCGGCAGATCACCCGGTTGGGCAGTAACGAACCCGTCGATCTAGATGTTCGGTTCCTTGCTGCGGCCAAGGCGCCGCTGGATCGGGCGGTTGAGGCGGGCAGTTTTCGGGCCGACTTGTATTACCGATTGAATGTCGTGACTCTGCATGTGCCACCGCTGAGTGCGCGGCGCGAGGATGTGCCACAATTGTTCATGCATCTCGTGGGCGAGGCCGCAACCCGCTACAAGCGCCCGGTGCCGGATGTGCGTGACGCGGTGTTGGCGCAGGTCGCAACGCAGGATTGGCCGGGCAACGTGCGTGAGTTACGCAATGCCGCCGACCGCTTTGTTCTGGGCTTTGGCCCGACGGCAGAGGCCGCGCCCCAAGTAACCCACGATGAGACGCTGGCCACGCAGATGGCCGCCCATGAGCGCGCCCTTGTGGCGGCCGCCCTGTCGGCGCACAACGGTGCACTTAAACCCACATATGAGAGCCTCGGGATCAGCCGAAAAGCCCTGTATGAGAAGATGCAGCGCCACGGGTTGGACCGCGAGAGCTATACCTGAAAACGGCTTTTGATCTTGGCAGCCCTTGCCGTGTCACCGAAACGACCCATTGTTAGCGCCCCAACGTTCCGAATGTGACCCATTGGGCGGGCGCTTAGATGCGCAAAATGCGAAATCGCGCAATCATCGCTTGCGTGATCGGACATTGCCCGCCTCCATGCGCACATCCTGATCTCAGGGAGCTGGTCCAGACCATCGGGCCGGGAGACAGGTGGGACGCGATCAAACGCGCCCACAAAACTTTAAGGGAGAGAGTTATATGAAACTCACGACACTTCTGGCTGCGACAACTGTTGTATTCGCAGGTCAAGCCTTTGCCGACGGTCACGTGGACCGCACAGATTGGCCCACCAGCTTCACCGTTGGTACGGCGTCGCAGGGCGGCACCTACTTTGCCTACGGCTCTGGCTGGGCGAACCTCGTGGCAGAAGAGCTGGGCCTGACCGGCGGCGGCGAAGTCACTGGTGGCCCCATGCAGAACATGGCGCTTGTGCACACAGGTGAAGCCGCATTCGGCATGACCACAATGGGCCCCGCAGCGGAATCGCTGAACGGCACCAACCCAATCGCACCCGGCCTCGCAATGGACAAAGCCTGCGCGATGTTCCCAATGTACCAGACACCGTTTTCGGTGACTGCGCTGACATCGTCGGGCATCACATCCGTGGCGGACATCCCCGCGGGCGCGAAAATCGGTTTCGGTCCTGCTGGTTCGACATCGGACACATACTTCCCACGCATGATGGAAACACTGGGCGTCGACTTTGAGCGTCGCAACGGTGGTTGGACTGACCTTGGTGGTCAGCTTCAGGATGGTCTGCTGGACGTGATCGCGTTCGCCGCTGGTGTGCCTGTGCCCGCCGTGTCGCAGCTTGAAGTCCAAACGGACGTGAACATCATCGAGTTCACCGAAGCAGAGCAAGCCAAGATCCTCGAAACTTTCCCAGTTTCGCAGTTCGACATCGCAGCAAGCACCTACACCACACTGGAAGCCGATGCGCGTTCCGTGTCGATGTGGAACTTCTCGATTGCCAACTGTGATCTGCCCGAAAGCTTCGTAGAAGCTGTTGTCGACGTGGTTATGTCCGACAACGAGCGTATGCTCGGCATCCACAAAGCAGCACGCTCCACAGTGCCCTCCAACTGGGACAAAAACGGCGTTCTGATGTGGCACCCCGGTGCGGCCAAGTGGTTCAAAGAGAACGCTGGCGCAACCATCTCGGACGACATGATCTACGGCGGCTAATCGCCTGAGATTACGATGACAACCTCTCGCCGCGCCAAGCGGCGGGGGGCTTTTGGGCGACCCGCGCGTCAGATCTCGGGCGTCCAACATATGAGCGAGGGACGCCATGACCAATCAAACCACAGATAGCCCCGTGATTGCCGAAGGTGTGGACGACGAACCCGTCGAATCCAACCGCCGTCTGTTTACGGGCCACACGTACATTCTGGTCGCGGCTCTTTCCGCGTTTTATGCGGGCTTCCACATGGCCGCGCTGAACGGCGTGTCGATCGCAGCTTGGACCGGGATCACGATCCCGCTGCTGCCGTCCTTTCCCCTAGAGACATGGAATTTCCGCATTGTGCACATTGCAGGCGCGTTGATCCTTGGCTTTATCCTTTTTTCCGGCCGCTCTTTCCCCGATGACGACGCTGAGGCGTCGGGTCACTCGGTGCTGGACTACGCGGCTTATGCCCTGATGTTGCCCGCGTTTTATGCGCTGTGGACAGCGTTGGGCTTTGCCTCTGACATTGCGGGTGGTGTCGCTTGGAACGGGATTGATCCGGGCATCAAGTCCCGTGAGATCTGGCACTTTGGGGTGCCTTTGCTGGCCGCGACGGCGGGTGGCATTGTGATCGGCTGGGTCCGGACCCGGGCGCGTGGCCAGATCGTGCCCGCCGACCTGTTGCTGGGCCTGTGTGGTATCGCAGCGGCGACCTATTTCATCACGATCTACGGCACGTTGATGCGCAACTCGACCGGCACGCCCTTTGCGCCCATCGGGATTTCGCTGGCGGCGGTTGCGGGCGTGGCCCTGATCATGGAGCTGACGCGCCGGGTTGCGGGCCTTGCGCTAATCATCATTTCGGGCGTGTTTTTGGTGTATGTGTTCACCGGGGAAATGCTGCCGGGGTTCTTGAACGCGCCGGATATCGCGTGGACGCGGTTCTTTAGCCAAGTTTATACCGACGCCGGGATCCTAGGACCAACCACGGCTGTGTCCTCGACCTATATCATCCTGTTTATCATTTTTGCGGCGTTCCTACAGGCGTCCAAAGTGGGTGATTACTTTGTGAACTTTGCCTTTGCCGCCGCAGGGCGTGCACGGGGTGGTCCGGCCAAAGTGGCGATTTTTGCGTCGGGCCTGATGGGTATGATCAACGGGACATCGGCGGGCAACGTGGTGGCGACAGGTTCGCTGACGATCCCACTGATGAAAAAGGTTGGCTACCACAAGAAAACCGCCGGCGCGGTTGAAGCCGCGGCCTCTACTGGGGGGCAGATCATGCCGCCGATCATGGGGGCAGGCGCCTTCATCATGGCCGAGATCACAGGCATCCCATACACCGACATCGCCATTGCGGCGATTATCCCGGCGATCCTCTATTTCGCATCGATCTACTTTATGGTCGATTTCGAAGCAGCCAAACTGGGTATGCGCGGCATGCGCGAAGATGAGCTGCCCAAGTTCCGCGCGATGGTGCGCCGTGTGTTCCTGTTTTTGCCGATCATCATTTTGATTGTCGCGCTGTTTATGGGGTATTCGGTGATCCGGGCGGGGACTTTGGCCACGGTTGCGGCCGTTGTCGTCAGCTGGGCCACGCCTGAGCATTTCTCGCTCAAGCAGGCCGGGTTCACGTTGCAGCGTTTGTTGGTTCTGGCGATTGCGGTTCTGACGGTGATCCTCACGGTGGCCTATGTGACCATCACGCCGGCTGAGCCCGGTGCGCCATCGCCCGCGTTGATCACCAACCTGTCGCTGATTATCTCGGCGCTTGTGGCGGTCACGTTTGTCTATGTCACTTACATCGAGATGGCGGGCAAAACAGAACGACAGGGCCTTGGCCTGAGCGGTATGCTCAAGGGGCTGGAACTGGCTGGTGTGATGTCGATCCAGATCATCGCGGTCTGTGCCTGTGCGGGTATCATCGTGGGGGTGATTTCGCTAACGGGTGTGGGGGCGCGGTTCTCTAGCGTGCTGCTGAACCTTGCAGGTGTGTCGCAACTGCTGGCATTGTTCTTTGCGATGTGTATCGCGATCTTGCTGGGCATGGGGATGCCAACAACGGCGGCCTATGCGGTTGCGGCAAGTGTTGTGGCACCGGGTCTGGTGCAACTGGGTATCCCGCAGCTGACGGCGCACTTCTTTGTGTTCTATTTTGCGGTTGTCTCGGCCATTACGCCGCCTGTGGCGCTGGCCAGTTATGCGGCGGCGGGCATATCGGGGGCCAACCCGATGGAGACCTCGGTGGCGTCGTTCAAGATTGGTATCGCCGCGTTCATCGTGCCGTTCATGTTCTTCTACAACTCGGCCATCTTGATGGATGGCACATGGTTCGAAGTGGGCCTTGCGGGTGTCACGGCGGTGTTTGGGGTGTTCCTGCTGAGCTCTGGTGTGCAGGGCTGGTTCGCGGGGGCCCGTGTGGCGTGGTTTATCCGCGCGGCTCTGATCCTTGCGGCGTTGTTCATGATTGAAGGCAGCTGGGTTACGGATGTCATCGGTGTGGTTCTGACGGGGGCGATCTTTGCGGTGCAAAAGGTTTTTAACCCACCCTCAGACGCACAAATCACGGTGCACGGCGCAGACTAAGCGGTAAGCAAAAGTCCTTACGAAACAGTGGAAAAACCCCGGCCTTGCGTCGGGTTTTTTTCGTTTGTCTATGGCTTGCTTGGCCCGCGCGCTTGGATTAGCGTTGCATAGGTATGCAATTGCGATTTGCAAAACGGAGCCAAGCCCATGACGATCACTTACCTTAAACGCGGTATTTCGGATGATGTTCGCGCCGATGATGACGCCAAAACCGCCGAAATCGTGGCCGCCACACTGCGTGATATTGAGGCGTGCGGCGACACGGCTGTGCGCGAGTTGGCCAACAAATTCGACGGCTTTGATCGCGAAAGCTATCGGCTGAGCGAGGCTGAGATTGAGGCGATCATCGCCCAAGTCTCACCAGAGGATATGGCGGACATCAAGTTTGCGCAGGATCAGGTGCGTGCCTTTGCCCAAGTGCAACGCGACAGCATGTTGGATGTTGAGGTCGAAACGATGCCCGGCGTGATCTTGGGTCACAAGAACATCCCAGTGCAATCCGTGGGCTGTTATGTTCCGGGCGGCAAGTTCCCGATGGTTGCTTCGGCGCATATGTCGGTGGCAACGGCCAGCGTGGCGGGCGTGCCCCGGATCATCGCCTGCACACCGCCCTTTAATGGCGTGCCGAACCCCGCTGTGATTGCGGCGATGCATATGGGCGGCGCGCATGAGATCTATGTTTTGGGCGGTATTCAGGCCGTGGGTGCAATGGCAATCGGGACAGAGACAATCGACCCCGTGCACCTGTTGGTCGGCCCCGGCAACGCCTTTGTCGCCGAGGCCAAGCGTCAATTGTTTGGACGCGTTGGCATTGATCTGTTTGCAGGTCCGACCGAAACAATGGTGATTGCCGATGACACGGTCGACGCGGAAATGTGCGCGACGGATTTGTTGGGGCAGGCCGAGCATGGCTATAATTCTCCGGCCGTTTTGGTCACGAATTCGCGCAAGCTGGCAGAGGACACCCTGCGGGAGATTGACCGGCTGCTAGAAATCTTGCCCACGGCGGATACGGCTTCGATCAGTTGGTGCGACTATGGTGAGGTGATCGTGTGCGACACCTATGATGAGATGCTGGCTGTGGCGGATGATATCGCGTCGGAGCATGTTCAGGTGATGACGGACCGTGACGATTGGTTCCTTGAGCATATGACCTGTTACGGGGCGCTGTTCTTGGGTCCGCGTACCAACGTGGCCAATGGCGACAAGGTTATCGGCACGAACCACACGCTACCCACCAAGAAAGCGGGTCGGTATACGGGCGGACTTTGGGTGGGTAAGTTCCTCAAGACACACAGCTATCAAAAGGTCACGACCGATGAGGCTGCGGCGCAGATCGGGGCCTATGGCTCACGACTGTGTATGCTTGAAGGGTTCGCGGGTCACGCAGAGCAATGCAACCTGCGTGTGCGGCGCTATGGCGGGGTAAATGTGCCCTACGCAGAGGCCGCGCGCTTGCCGACCGAAAAAGCCTAACGAAAGGCTGCCAATCTGAACGCCAGGATCGCCCTCGGGCGGTCCTGTTGTGTTTTGTGGCGGAAACCTAGGTAGGGAAAACCATACCCCCAAAAGTTAATGCTGCCTGCTAGCGTGCTCTCCGTTGTTGGTCAATGAGTCTGGAGGGTCGAATGCGGGGTTGGACAGTCGCCGTTGTGTTGTGTGTTTTGGGGGCAGGTTGCGCAGAGCACAGCCTATTGAAGGAAGAGGCTGCGGTGCTGCGCAGCAGTCCGGTCACCTCAACAAGTTATCTGAAAACTCTGGCGTCCCACAGTGACGCGCTTTCGGTGGCCTACAGGCAGGCGGCTCGTGCCGCGACCGAGGGGCAAAATGTGGCCGCCGTTCTCACGTATCTGGCAGCAGGCAGTTTTGTCGTTGGAGCGGTGGGCAGCGCGTCTGATATGGCGCTAGCGAACCGTGGCCTGCTTGGGGTTGCCAGCACCTCTGTGGCGACGCGTACGGTGTCGCAGGATACTATCAAGGGTATCTATATCGCTGCGAAGCGTATGAATTGCGTGGCGACGACTGCAAACATGGGGCGCTATTTGATGGCGCGTTCGACAGGTCCGACCAAGGGCATGGCCCGCGCCGCGACCTACGGTGCGATTGAGGAAATCCGGATCATCACGCGCGAGGCGTTGGTACGCGACGTGGCTGACTTTGCCACCATTCGCGACGATCTGCTGGCGGGTGTCGGTGGCAATGAAGATGCGCTAAAAGCTGCTGGCCGCGAGGGAAATGATGAAGCGCGCACCGAGATCGATTTTGTCCGCCTCAACCAATATTTGGCTTTGTTGGAAAATTGTTTGCTGGACGCGGCCAAGGTGACATCGGTGTCGCCGCTCCCTAAGGAGGCTCCATAACCCGTGGTCCTGCTATAGGCTGGCGTCCTTTTCGGCTTGGGTCAGCATTGGGCTGACGCGCGGGGCTGTGCCCGTTTCCGGCCGCGAGCGTGTGCGGAGTACCGGTGTCGTGGCGGACCCGCCGCCGCGCGCCTCACGCAGGACAATGTAGAGACCGCTGGCGATGATGATGGCAACGCCAAGGATGGTTGCGCCGTTGATCGCTTCATCGAAGAACAGCCAGCCATAGACCGCGGCCCAGATGATCTGGGAGTATTGCATAGGCGCCACGAGGGCGGCATCGGCCCGGCGGTATGCGCCGATTAAGCAGAGCGTCGCCACAAACCCAAACACAGCAACCACCACGACCAAGCCGAAATCTTGCAGCGGCATAGGTTTGTAAAAGAACGGCAAAATCGCGCCCATCACGACCACATTGGCCACCATCGGATAGAGCATCAAAACGGCAGAGCGTTCTTCGCGCCCGATTTTACGCACAATGACAGAAGCCAAGGCGCCCGCACCCGCCGCCGTCAGCCCCGCGACGTGCCCAAGGGTGAAGTCCGTCGCCCCCGGTTGCAGCACCACCATAACGCCCACAAGGCCGACGATCACGGCCATGCCCCGCCGCCAGCCCACGGTTTCGCCAAGGATGGGAACGGCCAAAAGGGTGATGATCAGCGGTGTCGCAAACAGCAGCGCGTAGGTCTGCGCCAGCGGCAGGACCGAGAACGCGTAAAAGGCTGAGATCCCGGTGATAACCGCCGCTGCTGTGCGCAGCCCGCTCCACCATGGGCGATTGGGCCGTAGGTTCGCCGTGGTCGCATCCCGCAGCAACATCACTGTCACAAGTGGAAAGCCTAACAGCACGCTAAAGAACACGATCTGAAAGGGCGCGTAGGCGCCACCAAGTGCTTTGACCGCGATATCGTGGGTGGCAAAGACGCCGAATGCGGCGAGGCCCAGCAAAAGCCCAGACAAGTTAGAAGAAGGTGTAGACGACATATCAGAGCTTTGGGTGTTTGGATTTGGGGTCCCGCTATTCCTGCGCCCGTGGTCGGTTTTCGGCAAGGCTTGATTTTCAATCGCGCTTTGGAGGCGCAGGTGGACCATAAAAAAATGCGCAAAGGCGGATGGGCCTTTGCGCATAATTTTTGGAGCGTTCGGCGCCGCCCGAGAGCGGCACGCGGTGCTTAGAGCGAGGCGTCGAGTTTTGCCAAGATCGCGTCTGTCATGCCGGATGTGGAGACAGCCGTTGTGTTTGCGTCACCCAACAGGTCGCCGGTGCGGACGCCATCGGCCAAGACGCCTTCGATCGCGGTCTCAAGGCGCGCAGCCTCGGTACCTTGGTCGAAGGAGTACCGCAGCGCCATTGCGAAGCTGAGGATACAGGCGATGGGGTTGGCTTTGCCTTGGCCCATGATGTCGGGCGCGGAGCCGTGGACGGGCTCATACAGCGCTTTGGGGCGACCATTTTCCATGGGTGCACCCAATGAGGCCGAGGGCAGCATACCGAGCGAACCGGTCAACATCGCGGCACAGTCGGACAGGATGTCGCCAAACAGGTTGTCGGTCAGGATGACGTCGAATTGTTTGGGCGCACGCACCAGCTGCATCGCGCCGTTGTCGGCGTACATGTGGCTCAACTCAACATCGGCGTAATCTTTGTGGACGGCCGTGACGACTTCGCGCCACAGGATGCCCGATTCCATCACGTTGGCTTTTTCCATCGAGCAGACCTTGCCGTTGCGGCGGCGGGCCAGCTCAAACGCGGAACGTGCGACACGGTCGATCTCAGCCTCGGTGTAGCGTTGGGTGTTGATGCCCACGCGCTGGCCGTCTTCTTCAAAGATGCCCCGCGGCTCACCAAAGTAGGAACCAGAGGTCAGTTCGCGCACGATCATGATGTCGAGCCCGGCAACGATGTCCTTTTTCAGCGAGGAGAAATCTGCGAGCGCATCAAAACACTGCGCGGGGCGCAGGTTGGCGAACAGGTCCATTTCCTTGCGCAGGCGCAGGAGGCCGCGCTCTGGCTTTACGGAGAAATCGAGATCGTCGTATTTGGGGCCGCCGACAGCGCCCAGAAGGACTGCGTCGACTTCTTGGGCGTGGGCCATTGTGTCGTCATGCAGGGGCGTGCCGTGCGCGTCATAGGCCGCACCGCCCACAAGGTCTTCGCTGACGTCGAATGCCAGCCCGCGTTTGTCCCCGAACCAGCCGATGACGCGCTGCACTTCGGCCATGACCTCGGCACCAATCCCGTCACCGGGCAAAATCAGGAGGGAAGGGTTGGACATGCGGGCGCTCCTTGCACTGCGTTATATATCGCAGCGGTGGGTAGCGGAGGTCTGCCCTGGGGTCAAGAATGGGCGGCATCTGTTAGCGCGTGACGGTCACCCACACCAAACGGTCAGCGCCTGCTTGCTCGACCGTGGCGGCAAAGGGGTCATCCGGGGCAGGCCATAGGACACCGCTGCCGATGATGGTCCAGTCGCGGCTTGGCAGGATGTAGTCAACGCGCAGGGGGCCGGGCGGTTTTTGCCACGCGGCGGTGTCCTGCGCGGGGGGACCAGTGTTTGGGATGTCGCTGTCAAAGACCGCGCCGCCGGGGCTGGTGGGCGCGGGGTCTTGGAGGCGGGGGTGTTGCAGGAGCGCGAGCAGGGCCGGGCGGTGGCCTTCGCCGTCCACGGGGTCAAGATTAAAGCGGCCCGCGATGATCGGCGCGGTAAAGGCGCCGTCGGACAAGGCATTGGCCCAAAACAAAAGTTGGTCACGGTTGCGTAGGCCATTACGATCCTCGGGGCCATCAAACACGGGCGGCGTTGCGGCCATGGCCAATAGGTCAAACGTGCCGCCTTGTGCCATGACCGGGACCCGCCAGTGCGCCGTTGAGGCCAGTGGCACCACGTCTGCCGCGGCGGCAGATAGGACCTCACGGGCGGCGGATCCGGGCACATCGGCCCACAGCACGCGCCCCATATCCTCGACCTCGCCTAACGGGAGCTTGGACAGGATTGCCAACCCATTTTCACCGCTAAACCAGCCATAACCGAGGGCGTCTTCGGGTTCATTCAGACGGCCATCACCGTCGATATCCACGCCAGATGCTTTGCCTGACATGGGCGAAATCGCAGCGATATGGTGGTATGTGTGGCCCGCCTCTGCCAAGCGGTCCTGCAATGCGCGCACGCCGTGCAGGCCGTAGTCGTGATCAACGCCGCTTAGGACAAGAATATCGGCGGTGGCCGATGCCAGAACGGCAATAGCGGCGGTGGATTGATCATCAGGGCGGTCCGTGAGGGTGCGCAGCATCAATCCCGGCCCTTTGCGGGTCAGGCCTGTGTCCATCCAAGCGATTTTGAGGGTATCGGCACCGGCCGCAGGTGCGGCCAGCAGTGCGTAGATCAGAAAGCGTGCAAGCCGTCGCCATGATCGATGCTGGCGTCCACGAGGCGTTTGCGCTTTGCGTCGATCATGTCGGACAAGCGGTGCATGGCGATGCCGCGCATAAACAAGGAGGCTGGCAAGAAGGCCCATAAAGTGACTGTCCAGACGAGTGTTAGGTCGTTGGAAAACATCGAAAGGTTGTGATTTGCGGCGATGAAAGCCGCAAGGGGTGGTGTGGTGTATGGGAGCACAAACCCTAAGATAATGTTAACGCGCGCGTCACGGTTCAACCGTTTGACCACGTCGGTACCGGCGGTTGGGTCAAAGGTGGGCAGGTTGATCCATACGTTGAAACTGCCCGTGGGAGACGGCCAGCTGCGCAACCGGATCAAGATTGCAAAGAGTGTGAGCGAGACCAAAGCCACCAAATAAGCCAGTCCGGCTGCGATCCGCACCATCTGTGCTTGCTCAGCCGTGGTGCCACGGGGCAGGGCGTCCATCACGATGCTCAGCGGACTATAGGGAAAGTCGACGCTGTGGCCCAGCAATAGGCCAATTGCGTTCACGAATTCGGCCAGCGGGGTGGGATCATACTGGCCGCGGCAGGCAACGGTGATCAAAAACAGCGTCGCGAAAAGCATCAAGAACCGCACGCGATTGTAGGGTGGTGCATCGCGGAATTCTACCAAGCCGGGGTAGGTCGCGGCGTATTCTACAAACACGAAAAACGCCGCAAAAATCGCGAGCAATGCTACGATTTGCGTGATCTCTTGCCCCAGTCCGGGCAACAGAAGTGACGGGGTCGCTACAAGAAGAGCCACCAAAATAGCACGCATGAACGCGCCTGTGAGCTGCGAAATCACTGCCTCATTACCTCAATTTGGACGGACGCGGTACGTGCCTTGTCCTTGTCCCAAGTTGAAACCCACCTTTGCGGCGGGCTGCCTTATTTATGCCATCACTTTGCCTAAATTAAGGCTGCCGCGCAAGCATCTGGACTCACAGCAGAATCTTTTTATTTCGTCATTTTTCTTGAGGGTGCGTTTTTAACGGGTTTACCAAAGACTTAGGCCCGCGCGGTGAGCACGGGCCTATATCTTGTGTCGAAAAGTGAGTCTTTTGAGTCACACTTCGCAGAGTGTTTTTAACGCGATGTTAAACCCACGGGCGGGCTTGTGATGCCTGTGTCTCAAAGGCGTCGATCGACGCGGCTTTTTCCATCGTCAAGCCGATGTCATCAAGGCCTTCGAGCAGGCAGTGCTTTTTGAAGCTATCGACTTCAAAGGCAAAGGCGGTGCCGTCGGTGATGGTCACGGTCTGCTCTTCGAGGTTAACCGTGATGCGCGCGTTTTCGCCTTTCTGGGCCTCTTCCATGATCACATCGACCTGCTCTTGGGGCAGCGCGATGGGCAGGATGCCATTTTTGAAGCAGTTGTTATAGAAGATGTCGGCAAAGCTTGGCGCGATAACGGCGCGGATGCCGAAATCGAGCAGCGCCCAAGGGGCGTGTTCGCGTGATGAGCCGCAGCCAAAGTTATCACCGGCGACGATGATCTCAGCGTTGCGATACGCGGGCTGGTTCAGCACGAAATCAGGGATTTCTTTGCCGTCATCGTCAAAGCGCATCTCATCAAAGAGGTTCACGCCAAGGCCGGACCGCTTGATTGTTTTCAGGAACTGCTTGGGAATGATCATATCGGTGTCGATGTTGATCAGGGGCAGGGGGGCGGCGACGCCCGTGAGCGTTTCAAACTTGTCCATGGGGTTCTCCTTTGGGGCACCTGTAGCGCCCTGCGCAAGCGGGCGCAAGATCAGGGCACGGCGAAGGTGAGTGCGGCCCAAAGTGAATGATACGCCACGCCGGGGGCCTCGGCGGGATCGCGCGGTTCTAAGGTGACGGCGTCCACAAGGTAGCGATATCCGGCGCGCACCGGCAGGACCGCGACCCCGTCCGCATTCGTGCGGTGCAAGGTGATCGTGACTGTGTCGTCTGGGGCTTTTTCAAACAGTTCAACTTGTGCGTTCTGACGCGGGCCGCCTTTGAGCATGACCAACACCGGCAGGCCGTTCGATAGGTCATCGGTGTAGGGGTTGGCGAGGGCGATAATCTCGGTCCGTAGGCCAAATATTTGGTCCCTACCGGCGCCGTCACCCACCCCGATCAGGGCCTTGGCGTAGCGGCTATAGCCCTCACGGAACCCCTCTTGGGGTAGGCCACGCGCTTCATGAGCGCTTCGGACATCACCGAAGTCTTTGTGATCAATGAACTTCTGAAACTTGTCCCAAGTTTTATACGCCAGCGTTTGTTCAGCGGCTTCGTGCGCAACGATCAACAGGCCCTCTGGGGCGCCCGAGAGTTGAAATGCCGGGTTGTCGCCCACGGTTGCGGCGACCTCGGCCTGCGCGCCACCTGCGACTTGTTCAAATCGAACCGAGCGGCGGGGCACATAGATAAACGTGGGCCCTTTGAATTCTTGGCCTACGTGGAACGCGGCAAGTGCGGTATCACCGGGCGCGATTTGATAGGCTAGTGGTTCGATCCAGAACTCATGTGCCTGTGCTGCGCTCGAAACCAAGACTTGTGTGGCACACATAAACGCGCAAACTGCGGGCAACAGCGATTTGAGGGGAAACATAATGGGCCGGGTCCTAACTTCGATATTAACCATGGTGACGCTTGTGATGGGGCTGTCAGCGGCTGCGAGCGCGCATGAGGTACGCCCCAGCGTCGCCGACATCACCGTGGCACAAGATGACGTGACCGTGCAATTGACGATCATGTTAGAGCCGGTTCTAGCGGGTATTGACCTTGGTGCAGTCGAGGACACGGATGAAAGCGCGCTGTCGGACCAGAACGATGCGTTGCGCGCATTGGACCCAGTCGCCCTGCGCGCCGAGTTTGACGCAGCATGGCCGACGATTGCCCAGAGCATCTTGATGCGTGCAGGCGATGCCCCCCTGACCCCTGATGTGACGGCCGTTACCATCCCAGAAACGGGCGATACCGACCTGCCGCGCGATACCGTTTTAACACTGGTGGCGCCATTGCCCGCGGGCGATGCGCCCGTGGTGTTCGGGCTCGCGGCGGAACTGGGCAGTGTTGCGGTGCGCCAACAAGCGGATGGCGCGTCCTACAGCGCGTTCTTGCAGGGGGGCGCGGTCAGTGACCCGTTGCCCCGTGGTGAAATCGCCGCTCAAAGCACCGCTGACGTTGTGACAAAATACGTAATCTCGGGGTTTGAGCACATCATTCCGTTGGGTATCGATCACATCTTGTTTGTGCTTGGCTTGTTCTTTTTCTCACTCGCGTGGCGGCCTTTGCTTTGGCAGGTTTCGGCCTTTACGCTGGCTCACACAATCACGTTGGCGATGGCCACTTTGGGTGTTGTAACTGTCTCACCTGCCATTGTTGAGCCGCTGATCGCCGCCTCGATCGCCTATGTCGCGATTGAAAACATCTTTCACAAACAAGACCGCACCATCGGGTGGAGCCGCATCGCGGTTGTGTTCGGATTTGGCCTGTTGCACGGATTAGGCTTTGCCTCGGTGCTGGGCGATTTTGGCTTGAACGACGGGCAGTTCATCGTGTCGCTGATCGCATTCAATGTGGGCGTTGAATTGGGCCAGATTGCGGTGATTGCCGTGGCCTTTTTGGCCGTTGGTATGTGGGCTGGGCGCAGGGCGTGGTACCGCCCATACGTCGTGGTGCCCATGTCTGCGGCGATTGCCGTTGTCGGGCTTTGGTGGGCGTTTGAGCGGACGTTCCTTGCCTAATCCAACTTAACCTGTTGTGGGGCGGGCGCACCCGTCCCGCCGGGCCCATCAACTGTGTGGTCAGAGCCGCACCAACAACGGAGCGGCGCATGGGACGTTTGTTTGGCCTGATCTTAAGCCTTTTGGGTGGGATTGCCCTTGGCCTCGGAGCCTTTTCGCTACTTACGATCCCAGAGGCGGGTTGGATTTCGGCGCAAGGGGCGCAGGCCGTTGGCACCGCTATTTTGCCCGGATTGGCGTTGTGGTTTGCGGCGTGGATCGCCTTTGTGCTGGATGCGGTTCAGCGTGACTTGAACGCGCTTCGCCAAGAGACTGCGGCTGTGGGGGCTACGCTTGCCCGTTTCGTCAAACAGGTGGAAGCCGCGCAGACACGTCCCAATCCGAACGCGACGCGTCGCTTCTAGCGCTTGCCTGTGCGGCGCACGTGCCTATGCTGGCGCCAACGCAGCACGCATGGGGACAACAGCATGGAAATCATCAGCGAAAATCGCTGCTTTGGGGGTGTTCAGGGGGTCTATGGCCATCGTTCCAAGGTGACGGGCACGGATATGACGTTTGGGCTGTTTTTGCCTGCTGAGGCGTCAGATGGTCCGGTGCCTGTGTTGTGGTACCTTTCTGGGCTGACCTGCACCCACGCCAATGCAATGGAAAAGGCCGGTGCGCAGGGCTGGGCCGCGGAACAGGGCATTGCCTTGATCTTTCCCGATACCTCGCCGCGCGGGGCCGATGTGGCCAATGATGCGGCGTATGATCTGGGGCAGGGCGCGGGCTTTTATGTCGATGCAACCGAGGCCCCGTGGGCCCCGCATTTCGCCATGGAAAGCTACATCGTGCAGGACCTGCCCAGCACAGTTTTCGATGCCTTTGCCCTGGACCCGAACGCCCAAGCGATTACTGGTCATTCCATGGGCGGGCACGGTGCGCTGACGCTTGCGATGAAACACCCCGGGCGTTTCCGCTCAGTATCGGCATTTGCGCCGATCTGTAACCCTGCGGCCAGTGATTGGGGCCAAAAGCAATTGGGTGCGTATCTGGGTGAAAACGCCGATTTTGAGGCCCATGACGCCAGCCACCTGATGCGCACTGATGGGCTGGATGTGCCGTTGTTGATCGACACGGGCACCGCTGACCAGTTCGGCGATTTGCTCAAGACTGAGGCGCTGGCCAGCGCTGTGGCCACACGCCGCGCCGAGGCCACGTTGCGCCTGCAAAAGGGCTATGACCACAGTTATTTCTTCGTCTCTTCCTTTATGGAAGACCACATGACCTTCCACTCCGAGGCCCTATACGCATGATCGACGCGGTTGTTTTTGATATCGGTAATGTTCTGATCGAATGGCAGCCAGAGCGCCATTTTGACCGCCACTACGGTGAGGCGCGCCGTCGCGATTTGTTTGCTTCCGTTGATCTGCACGCCATGAACGATCGTGTGGATGGGGGTGAGAATTTTCACGTCGTCCTCAAGGACACAGAGGCGCAATATCCAGAGTTTGCCGTGGAAATTCGTGATTGGCATGACAATTGGATCCAGCTTGCCGCGCCGGTGATCCCGCATTCTGTGCACCTGATGCGTGCGCTGCGCCGCAAGGGCGTGCCTGTTTTCTCGCTCACGAACTTTGGGATTGAGACGTTTGACTACGCGGTTACGTTCTACAGTTTCCTGAGCGAATTTGACCGCGACTACGTGTCGGGGCGTATGGGCGTGATCAAACCCGCGGCCCGCATCTATGAGATGCTGGAACAAGATTGCGGCGTCGCGCCTGAACGTTTGTTGTTCACTGATGACCGGGCCGACAACATTGAGGCCGCTGCATCGCGCGGGTGGCAGACGCATCAGTTTGAGGGGCCGCAAGGCTGGGCAGATCGCTTGATTGCCGAGGGGCTTTTAACACCCCAAGAGGCCACGCCTTAGGGCGACCTGATGGACGTTGTCTGGGCTCTTTTGACGATTGGGGCGCTGGGCGCTGCGGCGCGCGCGGTTGTTTGGAGTACGGAACGGCCCATGGATGGGGCTGCGCGCAACGTAGCGCCGGGGCAATTTGTTGGCCTGTCGGAGGGTGTGACCCACTACCAGTTTGAGGGGCCAGAGGATGGCCCGGTCATCCTGTGCATCCACGGGCTGACGACGCCATCGTTTGTGTTTGATGGGCTGGTGCCGGGGCTGGTCGCACAGGGCTACCGTGTGCTGCGCTATGATCTTTATGGACGGGGGTTTTCGGATCGGCCCAAGGGGGCCTATGACGTACGCCGGTTCACGGGGCAGGCGATTGAATTGCTGAACGCCCTTCAGATCAACTCACCGGTGACGGTCTTGGGGTATTCCATGGGCGGGGCGATCGCCGCGGCGCTGACGCAGGCGCATAGGGCGCGGGTCCAGCGGCTGATGCTGTTGGCGCCGGGCGGGTTGGGTCATGACTTAGGCCGGTTCTCAGAGCTGTGCGCTGCGGCGCCTGTGTTGGGCGACTGGGTGTTTGCGACCTTTGGTGGCTGGGTTTTTCGGCGTGACGCGCGCCGTGAACCGGACACTGTTGGCGCGGTGCGGGATCTAACTGCCCGTATTCAGGCCGAAACAAAGGGGCGCGGCTATATGCGTTCGGTCCTGTCGAGCCAACGCCATATGCTGTCGGTGGATCAGGCAGCGACGCACGCCGAGCTGGCGCAGTCGGGCCTGCCGGTGACGGCGATTTGGGGGGCAGCTGACACGGTCATCCCGCTGCGGGCGATGGACCGCCTTGCGCAGGCAAACCAATCCGCGCGCCAAGACGTGATCGAAGGGGCAGGCCATGACCTGCCCTCTGGTCACAGCTCTCAGGTGTTGCGGCTGCTGTTGTTGGACTAGGCCGCGGCGGTGCGGGCCGCAAGCGGGGCTTCCTTGATCGGCAGGTGCACCAGCGCAGATACCGCGCCCACTCCGACGCCGACCCACCAAACGATGGTGTAGGTGCCATAGGCATCATAAAGCGCGCCGCCCAGATAGACCCCCAAGAACCCGCCCAATTGGTGGCTAAAGAACACCAGCCCGTAAAGCGTGCCCATATAACGCATCCCGTAGATGTGGCCCACCAGACCAGAGGTCAGCGGCACAGTGGCCAGCCACAAGGCGCCCATCACAAGCGAGAAAACGATGACCGACAGTGGCGTGATCGGCAGCATGATGAATGCCGCAGCCGCGATGGTGCGGCCCGTGTAGATCGCCGCGAGCAGGTATTTGCGGCTATAGTGCTTGCCCAGATAGCCTGCGTAAATTGTGCCCGCGATGTTGGACAGCCCGATCATCGCAATGGCCATCGCCCCCAGCGCCGAGGTCGTGGTGATCCCAAAGGACCATAGCACGCTGTTTGGATCAATCGGGCCGCAGATTTCTGTGATCATTGCGGGAAAGTGGGCGGTGATGAAGGCCAATTGATATCCGCAGCTGAAAAAACCCACGAAAATCAGGATGAACGATTTGTCCTTAATGGCGCCGCGCAGGACTTCGCCCATGGATTGCTCTAGCTCGGCGCGAGTGGCGGGGGGCTGAACCGACCGCATCATCGGCAACGCGAACAGGGTCAAAAGGATGAGGCCCGCAAAGATCACGAACACCTCTTGCCACGCGAAACTGCCTAGCAGGTATTCTGCCAAGGGCGCGCCAATCACCTGACCGGCTGAGCCCGCAGCCGTCGCAATGCCCAACGCCATAGAGCGATGCTCATCACTGGCGGCGCGGCCCACAACCGCCAGGATCACACCAAACCCAGTGCCCGCAATGCCAAAGCCCACAAGGATTTCGAGCACTTGGTGCGCTTCGGGGGTGACGGCAAAGGACGACAGAACCAGACCTGCGGCATAGAACAACGCACCCAGAACGATGGCCTTTTTGTCACCAAACCGTTCGGCGATGGCGCCAAAGATGGGCTGTCCGATCCCCCAGGCCAAGTTTTGAATGGCAATCGCAAGGGAGAATTCGGCCCGCAACCAGCCAAATTCATTGGCAATCGGCAGCTGGAACACCCCAAAAGACGCGCGGATCGCGAACCCCATCATCAAAATAATCGAACCCGCAATCAGCACAGGAGAAATCAAAGAGGTACGGGTGGCTTGCATGACGGCTCCGGCGGGCTGAAGTTTGGCGCAACGTGGGGTGAATTTGTGTGGCGGTCAAACATGGATTTCTTGAACCGACGTAAATTATTTTTAAGTGGGCGTCTGCATCAATCAAGGTGCTTGCTGCGGCAAGGTGCGCGGGCCGGGGTATCTTTTGTTCCCGGCGCGCGCAGGCTACGTAAACCATATGTCTGATCCATTGACCGCCATATACGATGCCAAAGTTGCTGAAGGCAGCTTGCGACCGGACCCTGCACAACGGCTGGCCGTTGCAGCCCTAGAGGATTTGCGTCTGCGGATCGCCAAGCCCGAGAAAAAGGCGCTGTTTGGCATATTTGCCAAGAAAAAGCCAAGTGAGGGGCCCCTTGGCCTATACATGTGGGGCGGTGTTGGGCGCGGCAAATCCATGTTGATGGATTTGTTTTATCAGGCGCTGGATGTGCCCGCGCGGCGCGTCCATTTTCATGCCTTTATGCAAGAGGTCCATCGCGCCATGACCGCCGCCCGCAAGAACGGGGTTGAGGATGCGATTGTTCCTGTGGCCGAGGGCATCGCGACCCAAGCGCGGGTGCTGTGTTTCGATGAGATGCAGATCACGGATATTACCGATGCGATGATCGTGGGTCGCTTGTTTGAACAATTATTCGCGCGCGGCGTGTTCATTGTGACGACATCCAACCGGGTGCCGAATGACCTGTACAAAGACGGCTTGAACCGAAGCCTATTTGTGCCGTTCATCCGCCAGCTAGAAACCCGATTGATCGTTCATGAGCTTATCTCCTCTAAGGATTATCGGCAGAATAGGCTGGTGGGTTCGCCAGTGTATTTCGCGCCCTTGGGGGCAGATACGCGTGCGCAGGTGCAATCAATTTGGGATGATCTGACCGGCGGCCAATCCGAAGGGCTGACCCTGCATGTCACGGGCCGTGAGGTTGAGATCCCTGCGTTTTGGGGCGGTGTCGCCAAGGCCGATTTTATGGAACTGTGCGGCCGGCCTTTGGGAGCGGGCGACTACCTTGCCCTAGCAGAGGCAGTGCGGGTCTTGATCCTGACGAATGTGCCGCAGTTGGATAGCACGCGGTTCAACGAGGCCAAGCGGTTCGTCACGCTGATCGATGCGCTTTATGAGGCGGGGACCAAGCTGATTATCTCGGCTGCGGCCGAACCCGAGATGCTGTATGCCGAGGGTGCGGGAACATTTGAATTCGAACGCACCGCGAGCCGCCTGCGAGAGATGCAAGCCGCGGATTGGGGCCAGTAGTCCCGCCCGCTATCCGTTTTCGCGCAGGATATAGCCCGCCAGATAAAGCGAGCCGCAGATCAGGATGCGAGCGTCGGGCGTGTGGGCAATGATCTCACGGATTGCGCTGGCGGCGTCTGCGGCTGTGGTTGCTGTGAGCCCCGCACGGGTTGCGGCTTCGACGGTTTGGTCGGGTGTCAGGGTCGCGGCTTCGTCCGGGACGGCAATCGCATGCAGATGCTCAGCCTGTAGCGGCGTCATGTAGCCCGCGGCATCCTTGGTGTTGAGCATCCCACAGATAAGGTGCAGGGGCTTGGGCGGAAGCCGGGTAAGTGCCTCGGCCAATGCGTGGCCCGCTGCGGGGTTGTGCCCACCGTCCAGCCAAAGCTCTGCCGCACCCGCCAGTTCCACCAGCGGGCCAGTGCGCAGGCGTTGCATCCGGGCGGGCCAAGTGGCGTCGCGTACTGCCGCCTCCATCGCATCGTCGTCGAACGCTGTGGCCCCGCTGCGCGCCAGATGGCGCAGGCCCGCGATGACGATGCCAGCGTTTTGGACCTGATGCGCGCCGATCAATGCCGGAAGCGGCAAATCCAAAAGCCCGTGTTCGTCTTGGAAAATCAGCCGCCCGCGTTCTTCCCAAACGTGCCAATGCTGGCCATAGATCAGGCATGGCGCGCCCAAGGCTGCGGCGCGGGCCTCGATCACTTCGAGGGCGTCATCCTCTTGGGGGCCGACGATGCAAGGCACGCCACGCTTGATAATGCCCGCTTTTTCCGCGGCGATTTTGGCGAGCGTGTCACCGAGAAAGCCCTCGTGGTCCATTGACACAGGCGTGATGACCGTTAGCGCGGGGTTGTCGATGACATTGGTCGCGTCCAACCGCCCGCCAAGCCCGACCTCGAGCAATGTGTAATCTGCGGGGGTCCGGGCAAACGCCACGAGGGCGGCAACCGTTGTGATTTCAAAATACGTGATTGGGGTGCCGTTCTGGGCATCGTAGCACGCATCGAGGACTTGGGTCAGGGCGTCTTCGGTGATCAGTTCACCTGCCAGCCGGATACGTTCATGGAACCGCGCCAAGTGGGGTGAAGTATAGGCATGCGCGGTCATGCCCGCCCCCTCAATCCCGGCGCGGAACATGGCCTGGGTTGAGCCTTTGCCATTGGTGCCCGCGATATGGATCACGGGGGGCAGGGCGTTTTGCGGGTTGCCGACCTTTTCCAACAGATCCCAAACGCGGTCCAGTGTCAGGTCGATGATCTTGGGGTGGAGCGTCATCATACGCGCCAGCAATGCGTCAGAGGTCATTTCGGGCATGATGTGCAGGCCTTTGAGCGAGAGGGTATGGTAACGCGCGGCAGCGATCAGGCACCGCGCGGCCAAGGCCCGCGCCGATCGCTGCGCGTGGGTTAGCTTTTGGCGGCAGTGTCCGAGGGTGCGTCTGCCGCCAAGCTGGCCGCAGGCGTTTCATCGGGTTTGGGCAGATCGCCTTTGACCAATGCAGGTAGGCCCGTGAGCATACGGATAATCGTCGCCAATTCCTCCTTGAGGTGTTGGCGGTGCGTCACCCGGTCCAGCATCCCATGTTCCAGCAGATATTCGGCCCGCTGGAAGCCTTCGGGCAGGGTTTCGCGGATGGTTTGTTCGATTACGCGCGGCCCGGCAAAGCAGATCAGTGCGCCCGGTTCAGCGATTTGGACGTCGCCTAGCATCGCGTAGGATGCGGTCACACCACCGGTGGTCGGATGCGTCAAAACGACGATGTAGGGCAGGTTCGCTTCTTTGAGCATTTGGATGGCGACCGTGGTGCGCGGCATCTGCATAAGGCTCAAGATGCCTTCCTGCATCCGGGCGCCACCTGCAGCCGAAAACAGCACAAGCGGCTTGCGTGTGGCGACGGCGCGTTCAGCGGCCGCGATAATCGCGTTGCCGACGTACATGCCCATCGATCCGGCCATAAAGCCAAAGTCCTGAGCAGCAGCCACGATAGGGGTGCGAAAGATCTCACCCTCGGCAATCAGCATCGCTTCATTCTCAAGCGTGGCTTTTTGCGCGGCTTTCAATCGGTCAGGATATTTCTTTTGGTCGCGGAATTGCAGCGGGTCATGCGCGGGGGCGGGGACCTCAATCTCTGTGAAAATGCCACCATCAAACAGCGCGCTAAACCGGTCGCGCGGCGAGATATGCATGTGATTGTTGCAGTTCGAACAAACGTTCTGGCTATCGCTCAGCTCGCGGTGGAACAGCATCGTTCCGCATTCGTCACATTTGGTCCATAAATTCTCCGGGATCTCCCTGCGGGAGAACAGGGAATTGATCTTGGGGCGGACGTAGTTGGAAATCCAGTTCATGGGGGCCCTTCGCGCTCAGTTCTTGGTCAGATAACCAGTGTGAGCGAAGTTTGCAATTCACTGTCGCCTGTTACGTGTGCATGCAGACAGAACAGGCCTAGGTGTGGGGGTGTTTTCGGTTCGCCTGTGTCCACATCGGGTGGGCCACTGGGTCCTTGGTCGTTAGCAGATATTTGGCAAAGACATCGCGGTAAGAGCGAAAGGTGTAGCCGCCGTTGCGGGCCAAAAAACGCTCTCGGCGGCTGTTGAACACCGCAGGCAGTTGGTGCCATGGGATGCCGGGGTGAGCGTGGTGCACTGCGTGGTAGTTGTTGTTCAAGAACAATAGCGCGAGGGGGCCGCGATCTTCGATAATGACGGACCGTCCGGCTGCGCGTTCATGGGCTTGATGCTCTAGATAGGTTCGGATTTTCAGCAGGGACATCGCGCCGTATGCGGCCAGCACATAGGCCCAGAGCGGCAGTGATGTGCCCCAAAGCACCCAAGCCAACGGGATAGCTGCGCCGATCATGTGCAACCCGTAGGAGGCCCAGATCCGGCGATTGCCGTCCAACATCGCCCGCAGGTCGCTGGTGTAGAACGGCACAAGGCCAAGGATCGGCCCGATCAACATCCGCCCGATGAGCGTGTTGTTGAACAGCGCTAGCTTTTGGCGCCATGCCGGCAGGGCGTTCCAGTGGATGATGTCTATGTAGTTGGTTTCAGGGTCATCGTAGGGGTCTGTCAGGTTGGGGTCGTAGTGATGGGCTAGGTGGGTGTCCTTGAACCGCAGATAAGGGATGAACAGCCCCAGCGCAGGAAAAACGGTCGCATCGCTGAGCGTCTGGTTGCCAAACGGGTGGCCGTGCAGGACCTCATGCTGGAGGGAGGAATGCAGTCCGATGGTTGCAGCCAACGCGGCTATGATGAGCCATAGCGGTAGGGACGTGGCGGCCAGTGTGAGCCCGGCAAAAGTTGCGTACACGGTAATCAATAGGGCCAAAGTGGGGGCCTCGTCGCGCAACGTCATGGTGCTACCTATCCTCGTCCAGGGGCTATGTGGGGGTCGCGCGGGCCTGTTTTGACTGCGTGCCGCTTTGGCGCGGCTGCACAGGTTCGGCGCGACTGAGCGAGTTATGCTGGAATTTGACGATCGCGCAACCAAAAGTTGCGAAAGACCAGGCTTAGGTCCGCGAAGTTGTGACCCTGATCGCGACCCGCAGCACGGCCCAGAGTGAGAGGGTAACTGCCATATCGCGCGCAATCAGTGGCAGCAGCGTTGCGGTGTCAGCCGCGGTGAAGGGGGTTGTGTAAAGCGCGAGGCCCGATAGCGGCCCATCCAGCGCCACAATAAGCAACGCGAAGGCGTTGTTGGCAAAGTGGAACCCCCAAGCCACGCCAATGTTCCCCGTCACTCGGGTCAGGTCCGCGGCCAAAAGCCCAAACAAACCTGTCGCGGCCACCGTGAGCCACGCTATGCTGGCGTCCGCGCTGGCGTTGAAATGCAGCAGGCCAAAGATCGCGCTGGGCAGGACGGCCCAGATCAGCGGGGACCTAAATCGCGCGGCCAACTGCTGTTGGAGATATCCGCGAAACAAGATTTCCTCTGCGCCGGTTTGAATGAGCAACCCCACCAAAGCGAGTGGCAAAAACATCAGCCAAACAGAGGTCGCGACGTTTGGGACCGGTATGTAGCCCGGATCAATCAACAGGATCGACAATCCGATGATCGCGCCGACCACCCCTGCGCCAAGCCCAAAGCTGCGCAGCACACCGCGCCATGGCCCGAACACTGTGGCGGCGGCGCGTTTGTGCAGGACTTTGGCCGCGATCATCGGGCCAATCGCCATGCCACTAAAGGTGGCCAATACCAACAAAACGGCGCCGGGGGTGTTGCCCGCCGTCAACCGCGCCGACCATATGACCATCGCGTCAAAACCCGCGCTGGCCCAGATCACGCCCAGCAGGGCCAGAATACCGCCAAAATAGACGGCAATGATCAGCATTATCCCCACCAGCAACCGCCAAAGGTGTGGGTGGCTTTGGGCGGGCGCCACAAAGCGCGCGTGCGGGCTATTTGGGTGGGTAAGGTCGGTCATAGGTGTCAGATAAGCGATCAATCCCGGTGCGGCAATCGCGCTTGTTTGTCCGAACCTTGGCGGGTATTGCTTCGCCCAAGAGTATGTGAGGAGAGACCCGATGACCAACCGTCCGGTGGATAAAACCAACCTTCCCAGCCGCCACGTGACCGAAGGCCCGCAACGCGCGCCGCATCGCTCATATTTTTATGCGATGGGATTGGATGAAAAAGAAATCCACCAGCCTTGGGTTGGCGTCGCCACCTGCTGGAACGAAGCAGCACCTTGTAACATCGCGCTGAACCGTCAGGCACAGGCCGTTAAGATCGGTGTCAAAAAAGCCGAAGGCACGCCGCGCGAGTTCACTACGATCACCGTGACCGACGGTATCGCGATGGGCCACGAAGGCATGCGGTCGTCGCTCGCGTCGCGCGATGCGATTGCTGACACGGTTGAACTGACAATGCGCGGCCACTGCTATGACGCGATTGTGGGTCTGGCTGGTTGTGACAAATCCCTGCCGGGGATGATGATGGCGATGGTGCGTTTGAACACGCCTTCGGTCTTTATCTACGGTGGTTCGATCCTTCCGGGTCGGCTAGAGGGCAAAGACGTGACCGTCCAGGATGTGTTTGAGGCCGTTGGTAAGCACCAAGCGGGCAACCTCAGCGATGCTGAGTTGGAAGTTCTGGAACGTGTGGCGTGTCCTTCGGCAGGCGCATGTGGTGGCCAGTTTACCGCCAACACTATGGCCTGTGTGTCTGAGGCGATTGGCCTTGCGCTCATGAACTCTTCCGGCGCGCCAGCCCCGTACGAGAGCCGTGATGAATACGGCGTCGCATCGGGCATTGCCGTGATGAACCTGATTGAGAAAAACATCCGCGCGCGTGATGTTGTGACCCGGAAGTCGCTGGAAAACGCGGCGCGTGTTGTGGCCTGTACCGGTGGTTCCACGAACGCTGGTCTGCACTTGCCCGCGATCGCACATGAAGCAGGCATCGACTTTGACCTGATGGATGTGTGTGAGATTTTCCGCGACACGCCCTACTTTGTCGACCTGAAACCCGGTGGGCAATACGTCGCCAAAGACCTGTATGAAGCTGGTGGCGTGCCTGTTGTGTTGAAGGAACTGCGCAAAGCGGGTCTGATGCACGAAGATTGCATGACTGCGACTGGCTTTTCCATGGGTGAGGAATTGGACAAGATCACCCGCGAAGCTGATGGCCGCGTGATCTATCCAGTTGAAAAGCCGCTGACGGCTTCTGGTGGTGTTGTGGGCTTGCAGGGCAACCTTGCGCCCGAAGGCGCCATCGTAAAGGTCGCAGGGATCGCGCCCGAGGACCAAGTCTTTACCGGCCCTGCACACGTGTTCGAATGCGAAGAAGATGCGTTTGCCGCCGTGAAAGCGCGTGAATACGAAATGGGCGAAGTGTTTGTCATCCGCAACGAAGGCCCCGCTGGCGGACCCGGTATGCGTGAAATGCTGGCCACAACGGCGGCTCTGTCGGGGCAGGGTGTTGGCAAAGAGATCGCGCTGATCACCGATGGTCGGTTCTCGGGCGCGACACGTGGGTTCTGTGTGGGTCACGTCGGCCCCGAGGCTGCGCATTGCGGCCCGATCGGGCTGTTGAAAGACGGCGACATGATTACGATCAACGCCATCACCGGTGAATTGTCGGTCGACTTGACCGACGAGGAACTGGCAGCACGCAAGGCTGCATGGACAGGTCCGCGCAAAACGATCTACGCGTCCGGCGCTTTGTATAAATACGCAAAGCTCGTGGGTGGTGCTCGAAAAGGCGCGGTCACACACCCCGGTGCTGCTGAGGAAGAGCACATCTATATGGACCTGTAGGTCCGCAAGAACCTTGAAACGCCGCCCGGCACTGGCCATGGTGACCGCAGACAAGCGGTAAAAAACCGTGACAGTGCTGGGGCAAGGCATGAGTAGGTATCTTAAAACTGCGCTGTGTTTGAGCGCGTGTGTATTTGTGTCCGGGTGCGCGGATTTCTTGGCTGCTAGCCGAGGTATCCCTGTACAGATGCAAGTCACCGTCGCCGATGGCGCGGTTGTCGTGGCGGGGCCGCGCGGCTTTTGCGTTGATCCCAAAAGCACGCGAACAGTGGGAAATGTGCCCTTTGTGATGATGGGCAATTGTGCGGCTATCTCGGGCGATGGTCGCGCCCCGCAACCGGGGATCGAAGCGGTTCTGACCGCGACAGTCGCCACTTCAGACCCGAATTTCACATTTGATAGCAACGATCCCGCTTTGCCGATCTTTTTTGAGGGGGATGCTGGGCGGGCGGCGCTAAGCCGTGCAGGGGATCCGCGTACCGTTGACGTGATCGAGAGTTTTGCACGTGGGCCGGTGTTTTACGTTCATGCGCGCGATACAAGCCCTGCGCCGGTCGATAATATCGACGCAACCCATTGGCGCGCTCTCTTCGAGGTGAATGGGCGTGTGGTCTCCGCGTCGGTGTTGGATTTCAAGGGCAGCGCGCTTAGCCCTGAGCGGAGCCTGAGCGTGTTAACACGCTTTGCCAACCGTATCCGGACCCAAAGCGTGGGGCGTGGGTCGGATGTTCGCGCAACCGTTGCGCAAGGGGGGGCCACGCCTGCGGGCTTGGGGGCGCAGTTGCGGCCGCTGCCGCGTCCGGATGGGGGGAATGCGGTTGTGCAGGTTGCGCCGACCGCGAGCCGCCCTGTGGCGCGACCCACTACAGTCACCACCCCCCAAGCTACTCAGCCAGCCTTTCCACCGATTGGGTTTTTGCGTCGCCTGTTCGGGTGATCTGCTCGTTCTATCTGTTCTCATGACGCTGCGTTCGGGGTGACGGCTTTGCTGCCCTCTGACAGTCTGGTCCAAACCGGGGAGAGAGACACATGACCGCCTATCCGCATATGCTGGCACCGTTGGACTTGGGCTTTACCACGTTGAAAAATCGCGTGTTGATGGGGTCAATGCACACGGGGTTAGAGGAAACCAAGGATTGGCCCCGGGTCGCGCAATTCTATGCAGAACGTGCGCGGGGGCAGGCCGCGTTGATCGTGACGGGTGGTATGGCTCCGAATGCCGAGGGCGGTGTGTTTCCGGGCGCGGCGGGATTGTTCACGCCCGAGGATATTGCGAACCACAGAACTGTCACGGACGCCGTCCATGCAGAGGGCGGTAAGATCGCGATGCAAATTCTGCACGCAGGCCGCTATGCCTATAGCCCAAATTGCGTTGGGCCATCGCCGGTAAAATCGCCAATCTCACCCTTTGCCCCAACGGAGTTGGATGAGGCGGGGATTGAGAAACAGATCTCTGACATAGCGACCGCTGCTGCTCGGGCGCGCGAAGCAGGGTACGACGGGGTCGAGGTCATGGGCTCTGAGGGGTACTTCCTGAACCAGTTCCTTGTAACGCACACCAATCGTCGTACGGATCGCTGGGGTGGCAGCTATGAAAACCGGATGCGGTTGCCACTGGAAGTGCTGCGTCGGGTGCGTGCTGCGGTGGGCGACGATTTTATTGTGATCTATCGGCTCAGCATGATCGATCTGATACCAAACGGTTCCACCTGGGACGAGGTCGTGCAGCTTGCGCGTGCGGTTGAGAAATACGCCACCATTATTAATACGGGCATCGGCTGGCATGAAGCCCGCGTCCCGACCATTGCCACCTCAGTGCCCCGCCGTGCGTTTACTTGGGTGACGCAAAAGTTAATGGGCGAGGTTTCTATTCCTGTCATTACCTCTAACCGGATTAACTCACCGGAGGTGGCAGAGGGTGTTTTGGCCGACGGGTGCGCGGACATGGTATCTATGGCGCGACCGTTCCTTGCGGATGCGGATTTCGTGGCAAAAGCAATGGCAGGGCAGGCCGATGAGATCGCGCCCTGTATCGCTTGTAACCAAGCCTGTTTGGACCACACTTTCAGCGGGAAGATGTCTTCGTGTTTGGTTAATCCTCGCGCATGCCACGAAACGGAGATCGCGGTTGAGCCTGCCTCCGCGCCGCGGCGGATTGCCGTCGTCGGGGCAGGAGCCGCTGGCATGGCAGCGGCCATGACCGCGGCACAACGAGGCCACAGCGTAACGATTTTTGAAAAGTCTAACCGAATTGGTGGGCAATTGAACATGGCACGAGTCATTCCGGGCAAGGAAGAATTCCACGGATTGGTGGCATGGTTCGAGACAATGGCTGAGAGATTAAGTCTTGATCTGCGCCTTAATTCTGCCGCAAGTGTTGATGCGTTAACCCAATTTGATGAGGTTATTATCGCGACAGGTGTCACACCGCGCGATCCAGAGATCCCGGGGCAGGATGGTCCCAACGTTGTGACGTATATCGACGTTCTAGCGGGCGGTGCGCAGGTCGGTAAACGTGTGGCCGTTATCGGTGCCGGTGGCATTGGGTTCGACGTCGCGGAGTTTCTGACGCACGCGGGCGATAGTCCGACCGAAGTACCTACGCTTTGGCAAAAGGAATGGGGCGTGAGCGATCCGGCCCTTCACCGTGGGGGGGTTGCACCCGAAGGTCCGCAACCCAGTGCGCCCGCCCGGCAAGTCACTCTGTTGCAACGAAAAAGTGAGAGAATTGGCCGGCGATTGGGCAAGACGACAGGTTGGATCCATCGTGCAAGCCTTAAGATGAAACAGGTCAAAATGCTTGCCGGTGTCAGCTATGAGCGAATTGATGCACAGGGTGTTCATGTCCGCGTTGGTGATGATTTGCGGCTGATTGAGTCCGATACCATTGTGCTCTGTGCGGGGCAGGTGCCTGAGCGGTCTTTGGCTGAGGCTTTGACGGCAAAGGGTGTTGCGTGTCACGTAATCGGCGGAGCGGATGTAGCGGCTGAGTTGGACGCGAAACGGGCTATTGATCAAGGCACTCGACTGGCCGTCACGCTATGAGTTGTTAACCATTATATGGCAACAATGATCCTCTAGGCGCCATTAAGCATCCCTTAAAGAACCCTGTTAATGGCTCCGCAGCGGCACAGCTTCGCCCCAATTGGGGGGGATAACGAGGTCACTGCAACTCGTGTGTCTGAGGTGACAAATGGATCGTTTAACGGAAATGGAGGCCTTCGCGACAGTCGTCGATCAGGGAGGCTTCACAGATGCGGCCAAAAAGATGGGGATTTCAAAATCCGCAGTTTCAAAGCACGTCTCGTCACTGGAAACGCGTCTGGGCGCACGACTGTTAAACCGCACAACACGCAGGGTGAGCCCGACTGAAATCGGCCTAGCCTACTACGACCGTGCCCGCCGTGTCTTGAACGATGCGGGGGAGGCTGATGCACTGGTCACGGCCATGCAATCCGCGCCTTCGGGGCTGTTGCGGGTATCAGCGGCTACAGATTTCGGCGTTAACCATTTGTCGCCTGCCTTAGGTGGCTTCTTGCATGAGTTTCCGGACATCACGGTTAATATGGTCTTAAACAACCGCTACGTTGAGTTAATCTCCGAAGGGTTCGACTTGGCCGTCAGGATTGGTGAGCTGGAGGACAGCTCTCTTAGGGCGCGTAAGCTGGCCGATACGCACAAAATGATGATCGCCTCACCGAAGTATTTTGAGGAATATGGCCGACCTGAAAAGATCGACGATCTGAATGAGCATAAACTGCTACACTATTCAAACCAAGCCAGCGGGAATGTGTGGAAACTGACGGCCCCTTCGGGCGAAAAACGTCAGGTGCGATCCGCTGGATGGTTGACTGTAAATGACGGGCAGTCGCTGTTGAACGCGGCGATTAACGGCTTGGGCATCGCATTTCTGCCAAGCTTCCTCTATTCTGATGCGCTGCGCGAGGGCCTGTTAGAGCCAGCTATCAAAGACTTGCCTGTTGAGACGCATGGAATTTACGCTGTCTACCCGCCAGGCCGCTACACGCAGCCGAAAGTACGCGCCTTCATTGATTTTTTGGTAGAGCAGTTCAAGGACCGTGGGCCGGATGAATGGTAAGTCCCGACGCACGAAAAAATAGTTTCAACGGGTTGGAAATGTTCCAGCCCGTTTTTTGTTGCTCAGTTTAGTCGGCGGTCTTCGTTAGGATGACCTCAACGCGTCGGTTTTGGGCGCGGCCCTCGCGGGTCAGGTTGCTGGCGCGGGGGGCCAAAAAACCGATGCCGCGCGCGGCGACTTGGTCTTCGGACACGCCCAGTTTTGTGATTAGGTACTGACGCACGGCCTCGGCACGGGCCTCGGACAAGACAACATTGGGTTCCAAATCGCCCTCGGCGTCCGTGTGTCCAACCAACGCGACCGCGTCGCCCGGAGCGGCCGCCAGATGTTGGGCCAGTGCCTCCAGTGAGGTGAATTTTGTCGCCGCTAAGCTGGCGGACCCGGTGTCAAACACCACATCATCCAAGATCGCGACACCCTCTGCGCGTAATGTGGCACCAATGCCGGATGCGTCGATCCGTGTGGATTTGGTCACGGTCAGGGCAGGGGGCGCGGTCGCGCCGCCAATCACATCCATTTGCACCATATAGCCAGTGCCCGCGCGGCTAACCAAAAGGCTTAGAACTGCATCATCTGTGGCGTTCGTGGCTGTTAGGTAGTGAAAATCGCTTAGGTCGACGAACATGGTGGGCGCAGGCTCAACCTCAATCCCGAAGCGGAAGTCGTAGCCACCGCAGGATTGGGTGGCGCAGGAAAAGGCCACTTCAAACCCGTCGTTTTGGATCTGTTCACGAAATTGCGCCAATAGGGCTGTGCTGCTGGCATAGCTGTCCACGCCCCAAATCAATCGGGTGTGCGCCCCTTCACGCGAGGTGACGGGGACGGTGCCTTGTTCTACTGGCCCGATGGCCAGAGAGTGCACCGCAAGCGGCGATGTTTCACGGAAACGGATGTCGCCGGGCACCGCCAAGTCCAGCGCAAGTGCTGGTCCACCCAGCAAAAGGGCGGCGGCCAGAGGCCCGGCGCCTTTCACCGGGCTTGTCCGTGGTAGTCAGCGTTTGGCGTCATGGCCGTGGCCGATGCCACCCGGTTCGACATGTTGAAAAAGCCGGCCACGCCTGCAAGGTCCCAGATGTCGCGATCGCTGAGGCCCGCGTTGCGCAGGGCCGCGCGGTCGGGGTCTTCGATAGTCGCAGAGGCGCATGTCATCTTGACGGCGAAATCAAGCATGGCGCGTTGGCGTGGGGTGATGTCTGCCACGCGGTAGTTCATGACCAACGCCTCGCCCAGTTCGGGCTGGCCGGACAGCTGGCGCACCGCCGCTCCGTGCGCCACGAGGCAATAAAAGCATTTGTTCTCGGCGGAAACGACCACTGCGATCATCTCACGCTCTAGCTTGGACAGGCCGGATGGCGCGAGCATGAGATCGTTATAAAGTGCGGTGAATGCGTTTAGCTTTTCGATATCAAAGGCGTAGGCACGCAGCACATTTGGCACGAAGCCCAACTTTTCGACACAAATGTCGAAGTAGCGTTGCGTTTCGGCCGGCAGGTCAGCCTGCGGTAGATCAAGGGCGGTGGGTAGATCGGTTGGCGTCATCGGTCTCACTCTGGGGCGCGTCGGTAATGATAGTGTCCCACAAGCTGGCCGCCTTGGGAAGTATAGGCCGCGTTGGCAGGGGCATTGGCGCGGGTCGTGACCATGGAAATTTCATCTCCGCCATTTGCGGCGACCCAATGACACGCAGCGCGTAGGATCCATGCGGATACGCCTTGGCGGCGATGGGCAGAGGCCACTTCAACGGCGTGCATCATGGCTGTTTTGCCGTGTAGCCCGACATAGGCCACACCCGCCGCCCGGTCACCCGCACGGCCTAGAACGGTGGTTTTGGGGCAAGTCGCACGCTCCATTATGGTGCGGCGTGCGGGGCCGATGCCGCCGTTGTCCCACAGGTCATCCATAATCGCGACGCGGGGCCACATGGCAAAGGCTTTGGCGTAGGGCAGCGGCTCGGTGATCAGGGGGGCGATGGGCAGGGCGTAGATGACCGATGGGTCCTCAACGGTATAGCCACGCGCGGCGAGGGCTTCATCCAGGTGATCTTCACCGGATTTGATCATGAATAGGGGGCGCTGCTGAACCGCATGGGCCGCAGCGATGGCGCGATCAATATCCGCCTCGGCCCAGGGTTCAATGGCCGAGATAGAGGACACTCGGCTGCCTGCTCCTTTGGTCTGGCGCAGGCGCCATGGACCCTCGGTCACATAACGTTCCGCGGGCCATGTCGTATCGATGACATCAAAGTAGTCGGTCTTGGTCATGCAAGGGCCGTTTCGAGGGCTGACATCGCCGCATCAAGTGCCGCCTCATCCGGGCCGCGCAGCACAAGGTTTGCGCCATAGACGCCATCCTTCTGGAAGGGGTAGGACCCAAAGGAAATATCCGGGTATTGGGCCGCCACCGCGCCCAAGGGGCCCGCAAGATCGCCTTCGCCGCGCATCATCCGCAGCGTCCGCGACACAAGCGGCTGACCACCGGTCAGAGTGGGCAGAACGCTTTGCACCATCGCTTGGAACACGCTGGGCACACCGGCCATAACATGCACGTTTTCAAGAGTGAAACCGGGTGCCACCGAGACTGGATTGTCGATCAGCGTGGCGCCATCGGGGATGCGTGCCATGCGCAGGCGGGCGGCATTCAGCTCAGAACCTTGGCGATCATAGTGAGCCTGCAAAAGGGCACGGGCATCATCGCGAACATCCACATGGACACCAAACGCTGCACCGATGGCGTCGGCTGTAATATCATCATGGGTCGGCCCGATCCCGCCGGACGTGAACACATGGGTATAGTCGGCGCGCAGTGCGTTCAGGGCGCGAACAATGGCGGGTTGATCATCAGACACCACACGGACCTCTGTCAGGTCGATGCCATGGGCCGTCAATTGTCCCGCAAGGTGGTGCATATTGGCGTCACGTGTGCGCCCGGACAGAATTTCGTCGCCGATCACCAACATTGCGGCTGTTGGGTTTGCTGCGGATTGGGCCATGCTCGGGCCTCCCTTGTTGTCTGTTAAACAAGGGTATAGGGCGAGGCCATGGAGTTTGCCACGCCTTTGATCCGCGCCACGTTGCTGCGCCGTTACAATCGCTTTTTGTCCGATATCCGACTGCCGGACGGAACCGAGACGCGCGCCCATTGCCCCAATCCGGGTTCGATGATGGGCCTCAAGGATGCAGGCACCCCAATTTGGGTAGAGCCAAACGATGATCCCAAGAAAAAGCTCAAATACGGCTGGCGGCTGAGCGAATTGCCGGATGGCCAGATGGTTTGCATCGATACCTCTTTGCCGAACCGTGTGGTGGGCGAGGCATTGCATGGCCGGCAGGTGGTCGAATTGGCCGGCTACGGCCAAATCCGCGCAGAGGTGCCTTATGGCACGAAAAGCCGCGTGGATTTTTTCCTGTCAGAGGCCGCATTGCCCGATGTCTATGTCGAAGTGAAAAATGTGACCCTGTGCCGTGATGGCGATTGGGCGGAGTTTCCGGATTCCGTGACTTCGCGCGGTGCAAAACACTTGCGTGAATTGGCGGATGTGGCGGCTGCAGGGCACCGGGCAGTGATGCTATACCTCGTGCAGCGGACCGATTGTCGACGCTTACGTATGGCGGCGGACCTTGATCCGGCCTATGCAGCGGCATTCGATGCGGCGCGCGATGCAGGGGTTGAGATGTTGTGCTACGGCACCCAAATCTCAGCCAAAGGGATTTGGCTCAGCGACGCTTTGCCCGTTGAATTACACGACCCCGCCACTGGATAAATCGTCCCAAAAGGCGTAGTGAAAAGATGAAGTTGAAGGAGCATACCCGTGGATGACTACCGGGGCAGATTGACCAAAGATGGTATCCGTATCCATGAGGACGCGGATTTCGCTGGCATGCACGCGGCAGGCAAACTAGCCGCCCAAATTCTTGACGATATCGCCCCTTTGGTTGTGCCTGGCGTGACCACCGAGGCGCTTGATAAGGCGATCGAGGATCAGGTGAACGCGGCGGGGGCGACATCCGCCACCATTGGGTACAAAGGCTACAAACACGCCTCGTGCATTTCGATCAACCATGTGGTCTGTCATGGCATCCCCAGCGCCAAGACGCTGAAAGACGGCGATATTCTGAATATCGACGTCACGGTTATCGTTGATGGTTGGTTCGGTGACACCAGCCGGATGTACGTCGCAGGCAAGCTGCCGCGCAAAGCCGAGCGGTTGATACAGGTCACCCATGACGCTCTGTTCAAGGGCATTGAGGCCGTTAAGCCGGGCAACACCTTTGGCGATATTGGTCACGCGATCCAAGCCTATGTCGAGGCGCATCGCATGTCTGTTGTGCGTGATTTCTGCGGTCACGGGCTGGGGCGGGTGTTTCACGCACCGCCGAACGTGCTGCACTACGGTCGCGAAGGGTCTGGACCCGTGCTGGAAGAAGGCATGTTCTTTACGATTGAACCGATGGTTAATCTGGGCCGTCCAGAGACCAAGGTGTTGGCCGATGATTGGACTGCCGTGACCCGAGATAAATCCCTGTCGGCGCAGTTCGAACACTCGATCGGTGTGACTGCGACAGGCTGTGAGATTTTCACGCTGTCGCCCTCGGGCCGGTTTCATCCAACTTATGAGTTGTAGAGCCTAAAAAGCGCTGCATTCGTAACGGTTTGTTTACCAGTTTAGCGCCATGTTGAGCGCATGGCAGCTGACTCACCTTCCAACGCTTTCAAAGAGGCACCTTTGCCGGGGTTCCTCGTGGACTGCACACCACCTATCCCTCATGGGTCTCGTTCTACCCCACCCCCCCCCAGCGAACGAGATCACAGGCGTGACCACCGCTCCCGGCTAAGACATCGCTTTATGGAGGGTGGGGCAGCTGCCATGCCTGACTATGAGCTATTGGAATTGATATTGTTCCGCGCGCTCGCGCGGGGGGATACCAAACCACTCGCAAAACGACTGCTCACGGCCTTTGGCGATCTGAACAGGGTGATGGCAGCCTCACCTGCGCGGATCAAGGATGTCAAAGGGGCGGGGCAGGCGGTGGTCGAACAACTTAAGATTATGGAGGCTGTGGCCCACCGCATGGCGCGGGCCCAAGTGATCCAAAAGCCGATCCTATCATCGTGGGATAGTCTGCTGGGCTATTTACAAACCGCGATGGCGCATCAGCAGATTGAACAGTTTCGCGTGCTGTATCTGGACCGGAAGAATGTCCTGATCGCGGACGAAGAGCAGGGCAAGGGCACAGTGGATCATGTGCCCGTCTATCCGCGTGAAGTGGTCAAGCGCGCGCTTGAGCTTAACGCCTCAGCGTTAATCTTGGTGCATAACCACCCTTCGGGTGATCCGTCACCTTCAGATGCAGATATCGAGATGACCTATGCGATCCGCGATGCGGCGCAAGTTTTGGGCATCGTCCTGCATGACCATTTGATCATCGGCAAAGCGACGGAGCTCAGCTTTCGTAGCCAAGGCTTGCTTTAGAAGCTTCCGTGACAGTGCTTGAACTTCTTGCCTGATCCGCAGGGGCATTTGTCATTGCGGCTCGGGTTGCCCCACGTGCTTTGGTCATTTTCATTAAAGTTGGGTGCAGCAGCTTCGGCGCCGTCTACGGCCTCTGCCGGTGTGCTTCCTGATGCAGCAGCCTGCTGGGCGGCTTGTTGGGCCATAAGCTGCGCAATAAGGGCTTTTTGCTCTTCTTCAGTGCGGGGTCGAATGGTAGACAGGATTTTGGTCACCTCAGCGCGGAGACTGTCGAGCATCGAGGCAAACAGCTGAAAACCTTCGGTCTTGTACTCATTCAGAGGGTCGCGCTGCGCATACCCGCGAAAGCCCACAACAGAACGCAACTGTTCGAGCATCAAAAGATGTTCGCGCCATTTACTGTCAATCGTTTGCAACAGCACCTGCTTTTCGATGGTGCGCATCGCGTCTGGCCCGAATTGCGCGGCCTTGGCTGCCATGTATTCGTCTGCGGCCTTAACGATCCGTTCACGCATAACTTCTTGGTCTACGCCGTCTTCTTCTGCCCAGTCTTTGACGGGCATATCGATGTTCAGATGCGCGGTGATGTCTGCATGCAAAGCTTCGGTGTCCCACTGCTCCGAATAGCTGCGGGGGGGCATGTGCAGGTCCACCAGATCGTCGATCACTTCATGGCGCATATCACGCGCCACCTCCGAGATATCCTCGGCTTCCATGATCTCAAGTCGCTGTTCAAACACCGCTTTGCGTTGGTCGTTCATGACGTCGTCGAACTTAAGCAACTGCTTGCGGATATCGAAGTTGCGGCCTTCGACTTTGGCCTGCGCCTTCTCAAGCGACTTGTTCACCCAAGGGTGTACGATGGCCTCGCCCTCTTTCATCCCTAGCGTCGAGAGCACCTTTTCCAGCCGCTCCGAACCGAAAATGCGCATCAGGTCATCGTCAAGGGACAGGAAGAAGCTAGACCGGCCCGGATCACCCTGACGGCCAGACCGGCCGCGCAACTGGTTATCAATCCGGCGGCTTTCGTGGCGCTCCGTCGCAAGTACGAACAGGCCGCCCGCATCGAGAACCTTTTGTTTTTCCTCAGCGACTTCAGCCTCAATCCGGGCGCGGGTTTCCGCAGGATCGGCCTCAGGGGTGTCAGCCATTGCCTGCAAAACACGCATTTCCACGTTGCCACCCAGCTGGATGTCCGTGCCGCGGCCCGCCATGTTGGTGGCGATTGTGACCTGACCCAGCTTGCCTGCGTCGGCCACAATCTGGGCTTCTTGCTCGTGCTGGCGCGCGTTCAAAACATTGTGCGCGATGCCCTCTTTGGTCAACAACTGGCTCAACATCTCCGATTTCTCAATCGAAGTGGTGCCGACCAGCACGGGCTGGCCCTTTTCGTTCGCTTCCTTAATGGAGATCACGACCGCATTAAATTTCTCTTGCGCAGTGCGGTATATCTGGTCGTGGTCGTCGACCCGCGCGATCGGCTTGTTGGTGGGCACTTCGACCACACCCAAACCGTAAATTGATGCAAATTCTTCCGCTTCGGTGGCGGCTGTGCCGGTCATGCCGGACAGGGTGTTGTATAGGCGGAAATAGTTTTGGAACGTGACCGAGGCGAGCGTTACGTTTTCAGGCTGAATTTGGCAGCCCTCTTTGGCCTCAATCGCTTGGTGCAGGCCATCGCCCAAACGACGCCCGGCCATCATCCGGCCAGTGAATTCGTCAATCAAAACAACTTCATTGTTGCGTACGATGTACTGCGTGTCCTTCAGGAACAGTTTGTGCGCACGCAAACCCTGATTAACGTGGTGCACCAAGGTGACACTTTCCGGGTCATACAGCGATGCCTCGGCGTCGAGCAGGCCAGCTTCGTGTAAGATCTCCTCAAGGAACTCGTTACCTTCGTCAGTAAAGGTCACGTTGCGGGTCTTTTCATCCAAAGTGTAGTGTTCTTCGCGCACCTGGGGGATCAGATCATTCACCTTGATATAAAGATCCGAGCGGTCCTCGGAGGGGCCCGAAATCACCAGCGGTGTCCGTGCCTCATCAATTAGGATCGAGTCGACTTCATCGACGATGGCAAAGAAATGCCCGCGCTGCGCCATGTCGGATTTATTGGCGCGCATGTTGTCGCGCAGGTAGTCAAAGCCCAGCTCGTTGTTGGTGGCGTATGTGATGTCTGCCGCGTAGGCCGCTTGTTTTTCGGCTTCGGGTTGCTGCGGGTATACGACGCCAGTCGTCATGCCCAATTGCGCAAAGACTTTGCCCATCCATTCAGCGTCGCGTTTGGCAAGATAATCGTTAACGGTCACCACATGGACGCCCTTGCCCGCAAGCGCATTCAGGTACGCGGGCAGGGTGGACATGAGGGTCTTGCCCTCACCAGTTTTCATTTCGGCAATGTTGCCTTCGTGCAGGAAAATCCCGCCTAACAACTGCACGTCAAAGGCCCGTAGGCCAAGCGCGCGGCGCGCACCTTCGCGGCAGTTGGCAAAGGCTTCGGGCAACAGGGCATCAAGGCTTTCGCCGTTTTGTGCCCGTTCCTGTAGTGTGCGGGTGCGCGCGATGATGTCTTCGTCGGACAGGGCCTGAAATTCAGGCTCCAGCGCATTGATTTGAGCGACAATCTTGCGGGTTGCTTTTACTTTGCGATCGTTCGGCGTGCCAAAAACCTTTTTGGCAATAGTTCCCATCCCCAACATCAGCGTCGCATCCCCAATCGTAACAGGCACACGGTCGCCCGCGCACAAAAAGTTGCTGACAGTCCGCTTGTCCCTGCGCCGCGAGGTCCCTATCAAGGAAGCTGAGCGCCAACTAAGTGGCGGACTGACTTCGTCTATCGGCACATAAGGGCCTGTCTATTGGGTGTCAACGTGACGAACCGGGCAAGCACGCAGGATTGAACCAGATTGAACACGGCGGGCCACACTTTGGCTCCGAGATAAGAGGACTTCCCCATGACATCGATGAAACGCTTTTTGGCCTCTGTGGCGATTGCTGCGGCCTTTGTTGCCCCCGCTCAGGCGCAGGATGCCAACACCGTTTTGGCCACTGTGAACGGGGTCGACATTACCTTGGGCCACGTTGTGGCATTGGTCGAAAACCTACCCGATCAGTACCAATCCCTGCCCGATGATGTTCTGTTCCAAGGTGCGATGGACCAGCTGATTAACCAAGAAGCATTGGCCGGGTCTGCGCGGGAAAACGTGAGCCGTGCGTTGCGTTTAACATTGGAGTTGCAGGAAAAAGCGTTGATCGCGCAATCCGTAATCGCCGATGCGAGCCAAGCAGAGGTCACCGAAGACGATCTGCGTGCGCTTTATGATGTAGAGTTTGCGGCCACGGTGCCCGCGCCTGAATTCAATGCCTCCCACATCCTTGTGGATAGCGAAGAGACCGCTGCGTCCCTCGTGACCCAAATCGAAGATGGCGCGGATTTTGCGGAATTGGCCAAGACACATTCCACCGGTCCGTCTGGCCCACGTGGGGGTGCGCTGGGTTGGTTTGGCTTGGGGCAAATGGTGCCTGAGTTTGAGCAGGCTGTCCTTGGGCTTGAGGTTGGCGCGGTCTCTGCGCCCGTGCAAACGCAGTTCGGCTGGCATGTCGTGACATTGAACGAACGCCGTGAGCAAAGCGCGCCTGCGTTTGAGGATGTACGTGCCGAACTGGAAGGTCAGTTGCGTGAGCAGCGTGGTCAAGAAAAAGCGGCATCCGTTGTGGCTGCTGCTGATGTCGTACGCGCCGAGATCGAACTGGATCCAGCGTTGATCCGGAACAGCGATCTGATCGCTGACTAGGTATCATGAAAACGGTTGAGCGTCCTGAGATGTCCAAGAAAAAGCAAAAAATCAAGGCGCTAAAGGCCGAAGTTAAACGTCTTCGCCGCGCGTTAGAGGCACCCAAAGGGCCGTTGGTCTCGCCCTTGGCCCCTGCCGTATTCCCGGAATTGCCCGTTGTGCCCGGCGTTCGCTTTGCCACGGCTGCGGCTGGTGTCAAATACGCAGGCCGCACAGATGTGATGCTGGCGGAATTGGCACCAGGGACCGCGGTGGCGGGGGTGTTCACACGATCCGCCACGCGGTCAGCGAACGTTTTGGATTGTCAGGCCAAGATCGGTAGCGCGCCGGATGCAGGGGCAGCGATCATCGTGAATTCGGGCAATTCAAACGCATTCACTGGGGCGGCTGGTGATAAGTCCGTTGCTGCAATTTGTGACGCAGTGGCGCAGGGATTGGCGTTGCCGGTGGATCGTGTCTTTACGGCTTCAACCGGGGTGATCGGGCAGCGATTGCCTCACGATAGGATCACCGCAAAGGTCACGGAATTGGTCGACGCGTTGCATTCGGACGGGGTGGCCGAAGCGGCCGCTGCAATCATGACAACGGACACCTTCGCGAAGGGTGCCAAGGCTACAGCTGACATTGCGGGCACGCCTGTCCAAGTCGTGGGTATTGCCAAGGGCTCGGGCATGATTGCGCCGGATATGGCGACAATGCTGGTCTATATTTTCACGGACGCGGCGATTGCGCAGCCCACCTTGCAGGCCATGTTGACGCGCCTCACGGATCGGACGTTCAATGCGATCACGGTGGACAGTGACACTTCGACCTCCGACAGTTTGATGCTTGCTGCGACCGGGGCGGCCGGGCACGCGATGATCGAAGATCTCGAAACGCCTGCGGCTGCCGCGTTTGAGGCCGCTTTGCACGGTGTGATGCATGATCTTGCCTTGCAGGTGGTGCGCGACGGTGAGGGTGCAACCAAGCTGGTTGAAGTCCAAGTCACAGGGGCCGCAAGCGAGGCGGATGCCCGTAAAGTCGCCTCTGCGATTGCCAACTCACCACTTGTGAAGACCGCCATCGCTGGTGAAGATCCCAACTGGGGGCGCATCGTGATGGCAGTGGGTAAGTCGGGCGCGGTTGCGGATCGCGACACGCTTACGATTTATTTTGGCGATATTTTGGTCGCGGAAAAGGGCTGGGTCAGCCCCGATTACACCGAAGAAGCCGGTGCCGCTTATATGAAAAACGATCACATTACCGTCGTGGTCGATCTTGGTGTTGGGGCTGCGCGCGACACTATGTGGACCTGTGATTTGACCTACCGGTATGTCGAGATCAATGCAGACTACCGGTCCTAATCCGGTTCTTGGGGGAAGAGTATGAAGGTCGTTTTGGTTTCGGCCGTTGCGTTGATTGACGTCGATGGACGGGTTTTGTTGGGGCAACGCCCCGAAGGCAAAAGCATGGCGGGCCTGTGGGAATTTCCGGGTGGCAAGGTAGAGCCCGGTGAGACGCCAGAAGCTGCATTGGTGCGTGAGTTGGAGGAAGAACTGGGCATCAACACGTGGTCGTCCTGCTTGGCGCCGTTAACTTTCGCCAGCCACAGTTATGACGATTTTCATCTTTTGATGCCTCTGTTCGCCTGTCGCAAGTGGGAGGGGCAGCCGCAATCGCGCGAAGGTCAGGCGCTGAAGTGGGTGCGACCCAACGCTCTCAAGGATTATCCGATGCCTGCGGCTGACGTGCCGCTTATCCCGATACTAAGAGATTGGCTGTAGCTCGGCGCATTGACGTTCATATACCTTTAACTGACCTAAATGGTTTTAGGTATGGGCGGATGCACGCGCTGCGAAATGCATCACGTGCCTCAAAATCAGGCGGTACGGGCGGGCGCACATACAACATATGTCCTTAAATCGCGCGTAAACACGTATTTATCGGCGAAAATACGCGCAAAAGGCGAGCGATCGGAACTAAAATTAATAGATGCTTAACTTGTGGGCACTATAACGTTTGTGAGGTTGAGGAGGAGCCCGCACAATGATCAAAACCATAATGATTGGATCGACCGTATCCGTGCAGGGCATTTTCGTGAAACTGCTGCCTAATAAATTGATGCAGGTCAGGGTCGGTTCCCGGATATTCACAGGGCGCCCAGTCGGGGCTGGCTGACCACTCTTCGTCGTCAGCCAACAGGAATTTAGACCCAGCCACCCAAGTTATCGCGTACAATGTCCGCGAGCGCATCCATGTGGACATCGTCATCGTTAAGGCACGGGATGTAGGTGAACTGCTCGCCACCGGCCTCTTCAAAGCTTTCTTTGATCTCTTCGTTGATTTCTTCCAACGTCTCGATGCAATCGGCTGAAAATGCAGGTGCGATGACGGCAATCTTTTTCTTGCCATCCTCTTCTGCAAGCCGCGCGACTTCTTTAACAGTGTAGGGCTTCAGCCATTCCTCCGGACCAAATTTCGACTGGAAGGTCGTCATGATCTCGCTCTTGTCCCAGCCCAAACGTTCACGCAGCAGGCGCGTCGTTTTCTGGCATTGGCAGTGGTAGGGGTCGCCCTCCATCAGATACCGTTTTGGCACGCCGTGGTAGGAACACACCAAGATGTCGGGCCGGTCTTCGATGTTGGCGTAGGCGCGTTCTACGGATTGCGCGAGGGCCTCAATATAGCGCGGATCGCTTGAATATGCAGAAACTGTTCGCACAGCGGGTTGCCATTTTGGGGCCATCAATGCGCGGAAAAACTGGTCGTTTGCCGTGGCGCTCGTGGCGCCCGCGTATTGAGGATAAAGCGGGAAAAACAAGATCTTATCACAGCCCGCTGCCAACATCTGTTCAACCTTGGATTTGGTCGATGGGTTGCCGTAGCGCATGCAGTAGTCCACCACCACACGGTCGCCAAAGCTCTCGGCCATGCGCTGCGCCATTTTGGCGGTTTGTGCCTTGGTAATTGTGGCCAAGGGGCTTTCGCCTTTGTCCTCGTTCCAAATGGATTTGTACGCCGCACCCGAGCTAAAAGGGCGTTTGGTCAAGATCACCAATTGCAACAGAGGCTGCCACAGCCAAGGCGAGTAATCGATAACGCGGCGGTCGCTCAGAAACTCACCCAGATAGCGACGCATCGGCCAGTAGGTATAGTGATCCGGCGTGCCCAGATTGGCCAGCAGCACACCGACTTTGCCAAACCGCACCTTGGGGTGATCCGCATCGGCATGGGTCAGCGAGCCGTCGGGCTTGAAGTCGGGCAGGGTGTTGCTTGGGGAATGCATCGCGTCTTTCATGTCGTCTCCGGTGGGGGGTAGCTTGTCTCAGTATACTCGACGGTGCCAAGCGCGTCAGCAAGGCGGGCAGTTGCCGAGCCGGGGCGCAGCGGTTTGGGTTGATCGGCAGAGGGAGCCCAGCCCGTAAGAAAGGCCAGTTCAAAGGTCGCGTGAATGCGACCACCCTCTGCGGGGAATGCTTGGCTATAAATATGGGCCGCTCGCGGGAAAAGGCCACGTTTGGGCGGCGTTTTGTGCCGATCTGCCAGTGCGTTGGTCTCGCCCATGGCGCGCAGATCGCTGATGAGGTGGAGCATGTCACGGTATGTCACCGCGCGCGTCAGCACGTCAGCCACAGGTAATGCCAGCCCAGCACGCCCCAAAAGCGCACCTAGATCGCGAATGTCGCCCATCGGGGCGACGCGTGGTGATAGGCCGCCCATCTCGGCAGCCTCCGCCTCCGAGATGGCAGTGCGTAGTTCGCGTAGGGTCTGGCCGCCAAAGGCCACGCACAAAAGCAGGCCATCAGGTTTGAGCGCGCGGCGCGCCTGTACCAACTGTCCAACGGGGTCATTTGCCCAGTGCAAAGCCATCGCATGGATGACCAGATCATGGGCGCCGGGCGTCAGATCCAGCAAATCAGTGTCGGGAACGAGGCGAGCATCGGGAAAGGCAGGTCCCCAAATTTGCGGCGCACCTGTCACAATCGCGGGCTCTGTAAACGTTCTGTTAACGTCGATGAGTCTTTCTTTGATCTCCTCAATGGCGTCGTTGTGCAGGAACCACGCGCCGACATCACCGACCCGCGCGGCGCGCGCACGGGTATGGGCCAGTGCGGTTTCATCAGTAAGGCGTGGCGTTTGGGTCGTCATAATCAGCGTAGATAGGAGAAACCTTTGGGTTTGCAAACCGTCATCCGTGCGCTTTTCCCGCCGCAATGCCTTCTGTGCGAGGCGTGGGTGGCGGAGGCAGGCGGTTTATGTCCGGATTGTTGGCGCGACACCGAGTTTTTGACGGGTGTTCTGTGTGACAGCTGTGCTGCCCCTTTGCCGGGTTTGACTGCGGATATCGCGGTGCATTGCGACACGTGTTTATCTTCGCCGCCACCATGGCGTCACGCGCGTGCGGTGATGCGCTATACTGGGCGGGGGCGGCACTTGGCGTTGGCTCTGAAGCACTCCGACAGGACCGATATCGCGCCGGGCGCTGCGGGCATGATGCACCGGGCGGCCCATGATCTTATTTCCGCAAAAAGTGTTTTTGTGCCGGTGCCGTTACATTGGACCCGCTTGGCCAAGCGCCGCTATAACCAATCAGCGCTATTGGCGCAGGCGCTCGCACGACAGGCGGATGCTCAGGCGGCTTTGGGGGCTTTGCATCGGCCCAAACGTACACGCTCTCTGGGTGGGTTAAATGCGGATGCCCGCGCTAGGGAACTGGATGCGGCAATCGTCGTCGCGCAACCTCAATCCGTTCTGGGCCGTCATGTTATTTTAGTTGATGATGTCCTGACCTCTGGGGCTACGTTGCGCGCCTGCGCGCGTGCGGTTCAGCAAGCGGGTGCTGCTCAGGTTGATATTGTGGTTCTGGCTCGCGCTACGCCGCAGGTCTGATTGCCAATGGCCTCGCGGCTGGACCTTTGTGTGTGGCCATGCTTTAGGACTGTGTAACCCACAGCCCCTGCGAGAGGAGTGCACATGCAACCCGTCGAAATCTATACCTCCCCCACATGTGGTTTTTGCCATGCGGCCAAGCGGCTTTTGTCGTCTAAGTCGGTGAATTTTGTTGAATTTGACGTCTCGCGCACACCCGAAAAACGCCAAGAAATGATGTCGCGGGCCCACGGTGGGCATACCGTGCCGCAAATTTTCGTAGGCGATATTCATGTGGGTGGCTGCGATGACCTGTATGCTTTGGAACGCGCGGGAAAGCTGGACGCGCTCTTGGCGGGGTAGCGAAACCCCATGAGGCTGGGCCTGATCCAACCCACCGCGAGCGATACGCCCGCCGACAACCTTGCGGCCACATTGGCTGATATCGGGCGGGCCGTTGAGCAAGGGGCCGAATGGGTGCTAACCCCAGAGGTCACCAATTGCGTGTCTGCCAGCCGCACTCGTCAGATCGAAGTGCTAGAACTAGAAGAGCATGATGCGACCTTGCCTGCGTTGCAAAAGGCGGCTGCGGATCATGGAATTTGGCTGCTGATCGGCTCGCTTGCGATCAAGACAAACGACCCTGATGGGCGCTTTGCCAACCGATCCTACCTGATTGATCCCTTTGGCGAAATTACAGCTCGCTACGACAAGATCCATATGTTCGACGTGGATGTTTCCGCGACCGAAACCTACCGCGAAAGCGAAGGTTATCGCCCGGGTGACAAAGCGGTGCTTGCGCAGACCCCATGGGGCGCAGTGGGGATGACAATTTGCTATGATGTGCGGTTCGCCCATTTGTACCGGGGGCTGGCACAGGCAGGGGCGACGTTTTTAACCGTGCCTTCTGCCTTTTCGCCCGTCACGGGGGCTGCGCATTGGCATGCTCTGTTGCGGGCGCGCGCCATTGAAACAGGCTGTTTTGTGATTGCACCTGCCCAAACCGGTATCCACCCAACGACGCGTGGCCGTGCGCGGGCAACCTATGGTCACTCGCTTGTCGTAACGCCATGGGGCGACGTGGCGCTGGATGCGGGTGACGCTTGCGGTGTATACCTGTGCGACATCGCGCCAGAAGAGGTGGCGCAGGCACGCGCACGTGTGCCCTCTATCACAAAGGACGCGCCCTTTACCGGGCCCTAACGCAGCAAAAAGAATGACGACCGACACCGAAGACCTCGCCGTATCGCTCTTTTCGGAGATGCTCACAGCAGATCAACTGTTGCGGAGCAGGCTGTCCAAAGTGCTGCCCAAGGGGATGGAGTTGAGCCATTTTGCCGTGCTGAACCACCTTGCGCATATCCAAGAAGAGCGGTCCCCCGCGCAGCTGGCCCAGACATTCAATGTCACCCGCGGCGCGATGACCAATACGTTGGGCAAGCTGGAGTGGGCCGGTCATGTCCATATCCGTCCGGACTGGGATGACGCTCGGCGCAAAATGATCGCGATCAGTCCTGCGGGTATCAAGGCGCGCGATGCCGCAGTGGCGGCGCTTTTGCCGCTGATCGTGGATTTGGTTGAAAGCATTGGCCGCCAAAAGGCACGCGCGACCGTGCCTGTCCTGCGTGAAATGCGTAATCGACTGGCCAGAGACGATTGATCAAACTGACAATCGCATTGCAAAAAGGGCGCCCCGAAGAGCGCCCTTTTCTAAAATGTATGTCATAAATAAATTTTAGAGGAACCTGAGATCAGGATTTCTTGCGACGGCTCCGCATAAAGGCGATGCCACCCAGACCTGCAAACAGCAGGGGCAGGGATGCTGGCAGCGGAACAGCAGCCATTGTCAGGTTAGCGAATTCAAACGCGGGCAGACCAACCGATTTGAAAGTGATCGAGTCGAAGCCAGCGCCTGTTGTGTCTGTGATCGTGACCAGCACCGCACCACGGCCAAGACCGGGCGAAGGGAAGATCGGCTGCAGAGCGGGGTCTGCACCGTTGATCACAGTCGTGGTGCCGCCACCGGACAATGTGATTTCGAGATCGTTGTATGTGTCTGGCGAGCCCCAGATGAACGAAACTACGCCCATCGCGTTGCCGGTCAGGCTGTATGTCGCCGTCGCGTCGCGGGAAACCGCCGTATAAAGTGCAGATGGATCGTCGACATTGATGATGCCGGTCCATGGGCTTAGACGTTGGTTAGGAAACGTCGAAGAATTGCCGAAGACGTTCTCGGCTACAAAGCCAGTTGTCGAGTCCGCGAGCGGGTTGGCAACTGGTGTTGTTGGAATGACATTGGATTGCGTGATCGTCACGGCGAATGCCAATGACGCAGAGGCAGCCAACATCCCCGCAGCAACTAAAGTGGTTTTTAAAGTTTTAAACATGATTTCCTCATCAGTAACTAATCTTAAGATACATTACCTGAGGTGTTTAAAATCTTCAACGTTTTCATGCAAAAATGACCATAACCCTTAAAAATGGACAAATTTGAGTGAAAACAAGGCACTTATGGGGCGAAGTTGCGCAGCCGTTAAGCACATCTCGTTTTGTGACGTTAACGTTTTGTTATCTTTTGATACTCGCAGTCACGTAATTGACCGAAAGATCCTTGGCAGAGATTCGCCACTTCCACGTCACCGGATTGAACTGAAATCCTTTGCGGTCGACGGGCGTGAGGCCGGATTGTTCAATGAGTTGAAAGAGTTCGTCAGGGGTGATGAACTTGCGCCAATCGTGGGTACCTTTGGGCAGCCAACGCATCACATATTCGGCGCCGATGATCCCCATGACAAAGCTTTTGGGGTTCCGATTCAGGGTCGAACAGATCATCAACCCACCTGATTTCATCAAGTGCTGACATGCCGTTAGATAAGCGAGGGGGTCGGCTACGTGTTCAACAACCTCCATGTTCAGAACGACATCAAAGCGGGGCTCATCGCTTGCGGCTAAATCTTCGGCCGTTGTGCAGCGGTAATCGATTTCGAGACCAGATTGCTCTGCGTGCAGCTGAGCAACGGGGATGTTCCGCTCAGCCGCATCAACGCCCACCACGGTCGCACCCAGTCGTGTCATTGGTTCTGCCAAAAGGCCGCCACCGCATCCGATATCCAGCAGGCGAAGGCCTTTGAATGGCTCTGGCTGGGTCAAGTCACGGTCAAATTCCATCGCAATCTGCTGGGTAATATAGTCCAGCCGGCATGGGTTAAGCATGTGTAGCGGCTTGAACTTGCCATTGGTGTCCCACCATTCGGCGGCCATGGCTTCGAATTTTGCGATCTCGGCGGCGTCAACTGTTGTGGTCATGGGGGCAACTCTTCGGTAGGGTTTGTGTGGTGCAAGGTTTCCAAAGGGCTATATAGAGCACCCATGGACAGATACCCGAGTCAAAAGCGCGCAGGCGCATACCTGTACCCGCCGTTGGACCCCTGGGACCAGCGAATGCTAGAGGTAGGCGAGGGGCACCGTATCTATGTAGAGCAGTGCGGCAACCCCGAAGGCGCGCCGGTGATTGTGCTGCATGGTGGCCCCGGTGGCGGCTGTAGCCCATCGATGCGGCGCTATTTCGACCCAAATGTGTGGCGGATCATTCTGTTTGATCAGCGTGGATGTGGCCGCTCGCGTCCCCACGCGGTGGTCAAAGACAACACGACATGGCACCTCGTACGCGATATTGAGGCCATTCGGAACACGCTAGGCGTTGATCGTTGGGCGGTTTTTGGGGGGTCATGGGGCGCGACGCTTGCGTTGATTTACGCGATTACTCATCCCGAACGGGTGGGTTACTTGGCGGTGCGCGGTGTGTTCTTGATGATGCAGCGTGAGTTGGATTGGTTTTATGGCGGCGGCGCGGGGCAATTTTGGCCCGAGCAATGGGCGCGGTTTGTGGGCCTGATCCCCGAAGAAGAGCGGCACGACCTGATCGCGGCCTATCATTCGCGGCTGTTTTCCGCTGATCTGATGCAGGAGACCCGCTATGCCCGGGCATGGGCCGCGTGGGAAAATGCGCTGGCCTCGATGGCGAGCCAAGGCCACGGCGGTGATAGCCCTGCGGAATACGCGCGGGCCTTTTCCCGGCTTGAGAACCATTATTTCGTGAACAAAGGCTGGCTTGAATCCGACGGGTGGATTTTGAACAACCTTGGCCGCATTGCGGGCACCCCCGGTGTGATCGTGCAGGGCCGGTATGATATGATCTGCCCGCCGTATTCTGCGCAGGCGTTGTCGGATGCGTGGTCCGGTAGCACGCTGCACATGATCCCAAATGCAGGTCACGCCCTGTCGGAGCCTGGCATCAGTGAGGCATTGGTCGAAGCGATGAACCGCGCGGGCCAACGGACCAAATCGCTGGGGCTGCTTTAGCGCGGGCATTGCCCGGCCAGGCAGGCCCGGACCTCTGCGCGGGCGGCGGGGCTGTCACGGTGCAGAGCATACTCAGGGCAGGGGCCCGATCGTAGCACATGGGTGTCTCCGCGGCGCTCTAGAAATGCGATGTAGCCGCCTTGTGGTACGGCTCCGCACCATTGGCCTGCGCAACTCACCTCGACGGTAATGATTTCATTGAAGCGTTGGTTCAGCCCGCCAGCGCCCGCGCGCACCCCCGAAAACCTAGCCTTGGCCACAAAAGAGAGCGGCACCCCGCGCAGATCCGTGCGAGCCGTGCTTTGCTGGCCACCCAGTCGGTCCACAATGCCGGCAGCCAGCACATAGGCCCGGTCCGAGCCCGCGGCAAAGCGAAAGCTGTCCGAAAGGGTAGGCGCCTGCTTGCAGGATAACGCCTGCGCCTGAGACGCAAGTGTTAGGGCAATGACAACGGCGCGGAACATAGGCTTAGCCTGCACGTAGAAATACGCGCAGGATAAGGGGGTATATCGTCGCTACAGAAGTGCAAACTCCCGCAAGACATCGCGGTAGATGTCACGCTTGAACGGCACGATGGCATCCAGCAGGTCAGGCCCACGCATCCACTGCCAGCGCAGGAATTCGGGGTGCTCGGTTTCGATCACGATGGCCGTGTCTGGCGCAAGCATGCGCATACGAAACCATGTCTGCTCTTGGCCGCGAAACCGCCCCTTCCAAAGCTTGGGCAGTAAATCCAGCGGTAGATCGTAGCGCAGGGGTGTCGCAGTTTGTCCAAGGACATCGACCTGATCGGCGCGCAGGCCGGTTTCTTCCTCCAGCTCACGCAGGCCCGCAGTGCGTAGGTCTTCGCCTGCGTCCACACCACCCTGCGGCATTTGCCACGCGCCGGGGGTATCAATCCGCTCACCCGCCCAGATCAGCCCATCGGAGTTGAGAAGGCACAGGCCCACGTTGGGCCTGTACGGCAGCTTGGCTGCATCTTCTAACGTGATCATCAGTTTATTGCACCGCCATATCGATGGCGCTGAGGCCTTTGAGGATATCAACCGCATAGGCCAATTGGTAATCGTCGGTGCGCAGCTGCGCGGCCTGTTCAGCGGCTTCCTGCTCTTGCAGGATCTGCTGCTGTTGATCTTCGCTCAGACTGTCGTTTGAGATGGACCCACGCAGACCCGCCTCAGAGCGGCGAGGGCGATCATCGGCCTCTTCTTCGGATGGTTGCACGCGTGGCGGTTGCTGCACCACGATGTCGGGTGACACGCCCAAGGCTTGGATCGAGCGGCCCGAAGGCGTGTAATAGCGCGAGGTCGTCAAACGCATCGCCCCGTCACCCTGCACAGGCATGATCGACTGAACCGATCCTTTGCCAAAGCTTTTGGTGCCCACGACCACGGCGCGGCGATGGTCCTGCAAGGCACCTGCCACGATCTCGGATGCAGAGGCCGAGCCGCCGTTGATCAACACGACCAGCGGCAGGCCGTTGATCGTGTCACCGGGGCGCGCGTTGAAACGGTCGCCATCACGCGGGTTGCGCCCACGGGTCGAGACGATTTCGCCCTGCTCAAGGAAAATGTCAGCCAGTTCGACACCCGCCGTCAGCAGACCACCGGGGTTGTTGCGCAAATCCAGCACAACGCCGTTGATGTTGTCCAAACCACCTGCGGCTTCGATCTCACGCTCCATGCCGTCGCGGACGTTGGGCAGAGTCTGTTCGTTAAAGGTCGAAACCCGCACCACGACACTGTCACCTTCGGTGCGGACCCGTGCGGCGGTCAGCTTGATGTTGCCGCGGGTAACGCCAATCTCTAGCGGCTCCTCTACGCCTTCGCGGCGCACGGTCAACTCGACATCGGTGCCCACAGGGCCTTTCATTAATTCGACCGCTTCGCTGAGCGTCAGGCCAAGCAGGCTTTCACCATCGACGGCGGTGATAAAGTCGCCCGCCTCGATGCCCGCCTCAAGTGCGGGGCTGCCGTCCATCGGCGTGACAACTTTCACAAAGCCGCTTTCTTGCTGCACCTCAATCCCGAGGCCGCCGAACTCACCGCGGTTATCCACCTGCATGGCCGTAAAGGCCTGTGGCGGCAGATAGCTGGAATGCGGATCAAGTGAGGTCAGCATTCCGTTGATGGCGGCTTCAATCAGCTCTCCCTCATCGACTTCCTCGACGTATTGGGTGCGGATGCGTTCAAAAATAATTCCAAACAGGTCAAGCTGTTCGTACACACTGGCCCGGTCTCCCGCTTCTTCAGCAAGCAAAGGCCCGGCAATGTAGGTTGTCGCGCCAATCCCGGTAATCGTGCCGACTGCGGCGGCCATGAGCATCTTTTTCATTTGATCTCTCTTTTATGCATCAAGCGGCGGGCCTATTGGGCAAACCAATCCGCGGGGTCCACCGGTGTGTTCCGGTCTCTTACCTCTATATAAAGCGTCTCGGAGCGGCCTGCGCCACCACCTTGTCCCACCTCGCGCAGAAAATCCTGCGCTCGTGGCAAGGTGCCGCCCATCACGCCGACGGGTGCGCCTTGGCTCAGAATGGTACCGGATGTTCCGTAAGTCTCTGACATTCCAGCAAGAATGATCAACTCATTGGGGCCGGGTTCCAGTATGATGACCTGCCCTTGGTCCAACAAAGGGCCTGCATAGCGAATGGTCGCGTCTAACGGAGATGTGACCAACGCGCCGGGTGTTGTGGCGATGAGCCAGCCGTTGCGGACAATTCCGGCGGCATCTGCTTCACCAAAGGTGCGCAGCACTTGGCCGGTGACAGGCAGCGGCAGGGCCGTGGTCGTGGCTTCGGGCGCTGGTGTCGTACCCGCCCCCGAAAGGGTGCCTAGACCATCGGCAAAGCCCGACAACGTATCGGCGTTTTGCACGAGAGCGGCCATGGCATCGGCGTCCTGGACAAACCGTTGTGGGCGGTCTGTACGATTGGACAAGGCGGTGGCCAGTGCCGTGCGGGCGGTCTGTACCTCGGCCAATCCAGTTTCAAGCGTTATCTGGGCATGGTTTTGCAGATCCCGCAAAAGCGCGAGGTCGGCCAGGTCCGTGCGCAGGGCGTCGACCTCGGCCTGTATGGCGGGGGTGATCGCGGCCACCATTTGCCCTGCTTGCGCGGTGCCAACAGGCCCCGATGGATGCAGCGTCAAAAGGGGGGCAGGCGTGTGCCCGATCCGTGCGAGCACGCCCAAAAGTTGGGCCACTTCGGCGCGACGGTCCTCAAGGTCTGCTGCCAAAACCCGTTCACGCGCGTTAACCTGTCGGAGGCCGTCGCGCAGCGCGGATAAGCCATCCTCATAGGCGCGAACGGTTCGGGTCAGGGCCGCGATCCGGTCTGAGGCGCGGTTCGCATCTGCAAGCAGATCACCCGCTGAAATCAACTGCTGTGCTGCGGCGCGGGCCGTTTGTTCCAGCGTTTGCGCGCGGGCAGGCCCCACGGATAGCGCGCTCAACGCACCCGCCAGTGTGGCGGCCATGATGACCGCGCGCAGGATCATCCGAACAGGCACCGGCCTGTCATCTCGGGCGGCGGTTGCAGTCCCATCAGGGCCAGCACCGTGGGCGCGAGGTCGGCCAAACGTCCGTCTTGCATCGTGGCGCCTGCGGGGCCACCAACCATGATCACCGGAACGGGGTTCAGCGTGTGGGCCGTATGTGGCGCGCCGGTTGTTGGTTCAACCATGGTTTCGCAATTACCGTGGTCGGCGCAGATAATTGCCGCACCCCCTTTGGCCTTGAGGGCGGTTAGGGCGGCACCAAGCCCGGTATCCACAGCCTCACATGCTTTGGCGGCGGCTGCGAGGTCCCCGGTGTGACCCACCATGTCTGGGTTGGCGTAGTTCACAACGATCAGGTCGTAGCCTGCGTTAATCGCGCTGATAAAATGCTCGGTCACTTCAGCGGCGGACATCTCGGGTTGAAGGTCATAAGTCGCGACCGCGGGTGATTTCGGCATGAACCGATCCTCGCCTGGCTCGGGTGTTTCCTTGCCCCCGTTCAAAAAGAACGTGACATGCGGGTATTTCTCGGTCTCTGCGAGGTGGAATTGCCGTTTTCCGGCCTGAGCCACCCATGCGCCCAACGTGTTTTCAACCTGCTTTTTGGGGTAGACCGTGGCCATAAAGGCGTTGTGCGCCTCGGAGTAGTCGACCATGCCCAGCATATGCAGCGGTGTTTGTGTGCGGGCGAACCCGACAAAAGCAGGATCGGCCAGCGCACTGAGGATTTCGCGGGCGCGATCGGCCCGGAAATTGAGGCAAAAGAACCCGTCGCCCTTTGCCATCCCGGTGTGACCTGGGAGGACGGTCGGGGCGATAAATTCGTCCGTTTCGCCTTTGGCATAGCTTTGGGCTACGGCGGCGCCTGCTTCAGACGCACTTGCCCCTTTGGCAAAGACCATGGCGTCATACGCGCGTTCAACCCGGTCCCAGCGGGTGTCACGGTCCATCGCCCAATAGCGACCAATCACCGTTGCGATCCGCGCGCCAGCGGGTAGGGCAGACTGAAGTTGGTCAAGGAAGCCATCGGCAGATTGTGGCGCCACGTCGCGGCCATCGGTGATGGCGTGAATGGCCACGGGCACACCAGCGGCGGTGATCGCATCAACGGCGGCGATAATGTGAGACAGGTGCCCATGCACGCCGCCATCAGACACAACACCCATCAGGTGCGCGGTACCGCCTGATGCCTTTAGGATGCCGATCCAAGCGGTCAGCGAAGGCGCGGTGGCAAAACTGCCATCCTCTACCGCTAGATCAATCTGGCCCAAATCCATCGCAACCACGCGGCCCGCGCCGATGTTCATGTGTCCAACCTCTGAGTTGCCCATTTGCCCACGCGGTAGGCCCACATCGGGGCCATGGGTGATCAGAGTGGCATTGGGGCAGGTCGCCATCAGGCGATCCATGGTGGGCGTATGCGCCACATCCGGGGCTGAGGTTGCGGGCGTGTCGGATAGGCCCCATCCATCCAGAATACACAGGACGACGGGTGCTTTGGCGGGGGTGGTTTGTTTGGTCATGGTCATCTTTTGGACCAAGGGCCGCTGCGGGACAAGTCCCGGCGCAGGCGCGGTTCAGACCCGGTGGTAGGGGCTGCCTGCCAAAATGCTTGCGGCGCGGTACATCTGTTCGGCCAACATGACCCGGACCAGCATATGCGGCCAGACCATCGCGCCAAAGCTGATTGTCATGTCCGCCTGTGCCCGCAGGCTTGGATCAATGCCGTCTGCGCCGCCAATCACAAAGGCCAGATCCCCCCGGCCCTGATCGCGTACACGTCCCAGTCGGTCGGCAAACGAAGGTGAGGTCATGACTTCGCCGCGTTCATCCAGACACCAAAGTGCAGCCCCAGTCGGCAGCGCGCGGCGCAGCAAATCTGCCTCTGCGGCCATACCGCCGCCGCGTTTATCCTCAACCTCAACAACGCGCGCGGGGCCCAGCCCTAGGCTGCGCCCCGTACGGTCAAACCGGGTCAGATAATCGTCGATTAGTGCTTTTTCTGGCCCTTTGCGGAGCCGGCCCACAACGCACAGGTGAAGGCGCATCAGACCTTCGCAGCGCTCGCGGAAGCGGGGTCAGACGGGCTGGCTTGCCACATCTTTTCCAGTTGGTAGAATTCGCGCACTTCGGGGCGGAACACGTGGACGATCACGTCACCTGCGTCGAGCAGGACCCAATCACCGGCGCCTTTGCCTTCGATTTTGCAGCTCCGGCCCAGCTGGACCTTAAGAACTTCGGCCAGCTTTTCCGATAGGGCGCTGACCTGACGTGTCGAGCGGCCCGAGCAAACCACCATGTGGTCCGCCATCGAGGTTTTGCCGCGCAGGTCAATCTGCACGATATCTTCGGCCTTTTCGGCCTCCAGCGATGTCAGGATAAGGGCAAGCGTAGCGTCCGAAGCGGCCGTATCGCTGGTTGCGTGTGGCGCTGTCGTGGCGCCCGGGGTCTGAGCAGACAGGGTCTGATCCTCCAAAAAATGGTGCGCCTCTCGCGCGTCCTGTCCGCAGGCTACCAAAGGTTGAGCCGCAAAACAATGATATCCGCAGTCGTGCGGAAGCGGCCTGATGCCCTGTGATGGGCGGAATGTCCAGCCCCCATGGGCCAGGGCTGCTGCGAAGGGCGCGAATTGCCATGGTGATCGTTAGGGTGTCGGTTGATCCGCGTCCTGCTGCGTGGGGTTCAGCATCGTGACCTCGCGCTGCGGGAAGGGGATAGAAATGCCATGTTCTCGGAAGGCATCCCACAAAGCCAAGAAGACGTTACCGCGAATGTTGGTCAGCCCGCCGGTGGGGTCTTTGATCCAGAACCGTAATATGTAGTCTACTGAACTGTCGCCAAATCCCACGATGTGACACACAGGCGGGCGGTGGCTGAGGACACGTTCAACGCCTTGCGCGGCTTCAATCGCGACTTTGCGCACCAGATGGGGGTCGTCGTTGTAGGCTGTGCCAAAGTGGATATCGAGGCGGACAAATTCATTGGAGTGGGACCAGTTGACCACTTGGCCTGTGATTAGGTCTTCATTCGGGATCAGGTATTCCTTGCCGTCGCGGGTCACCACGCTAGCGTAGCGCGCGCCCAGAGTCTGGATCCAGCCGAAAGTATCCCCAAGCGAGATCACGTCGCCGGGCTTGATCGACTTGTCGAGCAGGATAATCACGCCGGACACAAGGTTGGACACGACCTTTTGCAGGCCGAACCCCAGCCCCACGCCGATGGCCCCCGACAAGACCGCAAGCCCGGTTAGGTCGATGCCGACAGCCCCCAAGCCAATAAAGATCGCGGCCCCATAAAACACGACTTGGATGACCTTGATGGCCAGAACCCGCATCGAAGGGGACATGTCCTCATTGGTTTGCAGCCGTTCTGCGGTGGTGCGGGTGATAAAACGCGCGCCCATCACAAGTACCGCCAAAAGGGCCGCGCCTTGCAGGATTTGCCACAAGCTGATGGAGCTATCGCCCATGCCAATGCGGGCGCTGTCTAGTACGACCTGTGTGTCGTCATCCAATTGTAACAGGCGCAGCGTGATCCATATCCACGCGGCCCAATTTACAAAGCGGCGCAAAACGTTGTTTTTGATAAGCCGCGTGGCAAAGGCCACAATCAGCCAAGCGGTGGCCAGATTGGCGGCAATCGCAATGAGATAGTAGCGTGAAGGAAAACGGAACATCTCCTGCATGATGGCCAGCGCGCCCCATGCAAGAAGGACAAACACGATCCCTCGTAGCCGGTTGCGGACCACCACCAACCAGCGCAATTGCCACTTTGGCATCCCTTCACGGGTGCGGACCCATGCCTCTAACCTTGGGGTCAACACTCTGCGCGCGCTCTCGGCAACCATGAACAAAACCACAAGGATTACGATTTGCGTCAGGCTTGAGGGGCGCAAAAGCCCAGACGCAAACAGCTCCGCCTGCCGCAGGATCATCTGCGCGGTGTCGCTGGCGAGCTGTAGTGTCGTGGTGTCGGTTGGTGGGCTTTCGTGATTTGCCATATCAGCAGAGTGCGCCAGCGATGCGCGCGCGGCAAGGGGTATGGTTTATCAGGAGTGCGCGCCCGATCTGAGGCGTGCGCGCGCGGTGTGAAACGCGTCCCTTGCGAAGGGCGCAATCCGGTTGTATCTCAGCGTTATGACGAGCTTTATTCTCATGGAAGATCGCGCCCGCCTGCGTGAACGCTTTTACGGCGCCTCCATGAGCGTGCGCGCGCGCCTCGGCTGACCCGCCCACCCCTGAACAGACCACAGACGCTCACCAACAACATCACGGGAGAGGACCCCATCATGTCCCCCAAAACGCTCTATGACAAAATCTGGGATGCGCACCTTGCGCACGAAGCCGAAGACGGCACCAGCCTGCTGTATATCGACCGCCACCTTGTGCACGAAGTGACCTCGCCGCAGGCGTTCGAAGGCCTGCGCCTGACGGGACGCAAAGTGCGCGCGCCAGAAAAAACCATCGCGGTGCCGGATCATAACGTTCCCACGACCCCCGGTCGTGAAGACCCCGCCAATATGACCGAAGATTCGGCCATTCAGGTTGCGGCCCTCGACAAAAACGCCAAGGATTTTGGCATTCACTATTATCCCGTGTCTGACGTGCGTCAGGGTATCGTGCACATCGTTGGCCCCGAGCAGGGCTGGACCTTGCCCGGCATGACCGTTGTGTGCGGCGACAGCCACACTGCGACCCACGGCGCGTTTGGCGCGTTGGCCCACGGCATCGGCACGTCCGAGGTTGAGCACGTTCTGGCCACGCAAACGCTGATCCAGAAGAAATCCAAAAACATGAAGGTCGAGATTACTGGCAAACTTGCGCCAGGTGTGACCGCCAAGGACATTGTTCTGACCATCATCGGTGAGACCGGAACCGCAGGCGGCACCGGCTATGTGATTGAATACTGTGGTGAAGCGATCCGCGATCTGTCCATGGAAGGTCGTATGACCATCTGTAACATGGCCATTGAGGGCGGCGCGCGCGCGGGCCTCATCGCACCGGATGAAACCACATATGCCTACGTCGAAGGCCGCCCACATGCGCCCAAAGGTGCCCAGTGGGAAGCTGCGATGAATTGGTGGAAAACGCTGTATTCCGACGATGATGCGGCGTGGGACAAGGTCCTGACGATCCGGGGCGAAGACATTGCGCCGACCGTCACTTGGGGCACTTCGCCCGAGGATGTTCTGCCCATCACGGCCGCGGTGCCATCGGCGTCTGATTTCAAAGGCGGCAAGGTCGATGCGGCGCAACGCTCGCTCGATTACATGGGTCTGACTGCGGGCACGCCGCTGGCAGAGGTTGCCATCGATACGGTCTTTATCGGTTCGTGCACCAATGGCCGGATTGAGGATCTGCGCGCTGCTGCCGCGATCCTAAAGGGCAAAAAGAAGAAAGACGGTATCCGCGCGATGGTCGTTCCGGGCTCGGGCCTTGTGCGTGCGCAGGCTGAGGAAGAAGGCTTGGCGGATATCTTTAAGGAGGCCGGTTTTGAATGGCGCCTTGCGGGCTGTTCGATGTGTCTGGCAATGAACCCCGACCAATTGGCGCCGGGTGAGCGGTGTGCCGCGACATCCAACCGTAACTTTGAGGGTCGTCAGGGCCGGGGTGGGCGCACGCATTTGATGTCGCCTGCAATGGCCGCGGCTGCTGCGATTACGGGTCGTCTGACGGATGTACGCGACCTGATGTAGGGGCTTTGGTGGGCGTCTCGTGCGAGGCGCCTGCTTTTATAGTAAACAAAATGCCGCCCATGATGTCATGGGCGGCATTTTGTTTTGGGTTTATGGATTAACGAGCGAATTGCCCATTAACTTATTCGGCTGCGATGGCAGCGGGTTTTTCGGCGCGTACCGCGCTGAACTTGAACTCAGGGATTTTGCCGTATGGATCGACCGCAGAGTTTGTCAGTAGGTTTGCTGCCGCCTCAACATAGGCAAAGGGCAGGAACACCATGTCTGGGGCGACGGCGCGGTCCGCGCGCGCCATGATTGTCACGGACCCGCGGCGCGTGGTCAGTTGAACCATCTCACCGGGGTTTACCCCGAGTTTTCGAAGGGTTGACGGGTGCAGCGAAGCGTTTGCTTCGGGCTCAACCGCGTCCAAAACACTTGACCGCCGGGTCATAGAACCGGTGTGCCAATGCTCAAGCTGACGACCGGTGGTAAGGATCATAGGGTAATCCGCATCGGGCGCTTCGGCGGGTGGGATCACATCTGCGGGCGTAAACCGGGCGCGTCCTTCGGGCCGTGGAAACCCGTCCGAGAAAACAATGGCTTGGCCGGGGTCCGTGGGTGAGAGTGACGGATAGGTAACCGCATTCTCGCCCTCAAGCCGATCCCACGTGATGTTGTTAAGGGACTTCATAAAGCCCTTCATCTCGGCGAAAACCTCGCTTGGGTGGGTGTAGGTCCAGTCCAGCCCGCAACGCTTTGCAAGCTCTGTGGTGATCCACCAATCCTCTCGGGCTTCGCCGGGTGGCGTCACGGCAGGACGGCCCATTTGGACCTGTCGGTTGGTGTTGGTGACGGTGCCAGATTTTTCAGCAAAGGCAGAGGCTGGCAAGATCACATCAGCGTAGTTCGCTGTTTCCGTTATGAAAATATCCTGCACCACAAGGTGATCCAGCTTGGCGAGTGCTGCACGCGCGTGGTCAACGTCGGGGTCTGACATCGCGGGGTTCTCGCCCAAGATATACATTGCTTTGATCTGGTCGGCATGGATGGCATCCACGATTTCCGTGACCGTCAGACCCTTTTCGGCCGAGAAATCAGCACTGCCCCAAACTTCGGTAAATGCGCCGCGCACACCATCATCGGTGACGGTCTGATAATCGGGCAGGAACATCGGGATCAGACCCGCATCAGATGCGCCCTGCACGTTGTTTTGTCCGCGCAGCGGGTGCAGGCCAGAGCCGGGGCGCCCCACTTGGCCGGTCATAAGCGCAAGCGAAATCAAGCACCTAGAGTTGTCTGTGCCATGGATGTGTTGGCTGACGCCCATGCCCCAGAAAATCATCGCGGCCTTGGCGCCTGCGAATGTGCGGGCCACGTCGCGCAGGGTTTCGGCATCGATGCCGCAGATCGCCTCCATCGCTTCGGGGGCGAACCCTGCAAGGTGCGCTTTCTCAGCCTCCCAGTTTTCGGTGTAGGCGTCGATGTATTGTTGATCGTAAAGCTTTTCTTCGACGATCACGTGCATGATCGCGTTGAGCATCGAGACATCAGCTCCTGGACGGAACTGCAGCATGTGGCTGGCAAACCGTTTGAGCGCTTGCCCCCGTGGGTCCATCACGATCAGCTTGCCACCACGCTTGGTGAACTGCTTGAAGTACGTCGCCGCAACGGGGTGGTTTTCGATCGGGTTGGCACCGATAACGATGGCGACATCGGCGTTTTCAATCTCATTGAAGGTGGCCGTTACCGCGCCCGAACCCACGTTTTCTAGCAAGGCCGCAACCGATGATGCGTGGCACAACCGGGTGCAGTGATCGACGTTATTGTGACCAAACCCTTGGCGGATAAACTTTTGGAACAAATAGGCTTCTTCGTTGGTGCACTTGGCGGAGCCAAAGCCCGCAACGTCGCGTCCGCGTCCTTTGAGGCCTGCACTTGCAGCTTCTAGCGCCTCGTCCCACGTGGCTTCGCGGAAGTGCGTTTGCCAGTTGGCGGGATCAACGTTCAGCCCTTTGGCGGGGGCGTCATCGCGACGGATCAGCGGTTTGGTCAGGCGATGATCGTGATGAATGTAGTCAAAGCCAAACCGTCCCTTGACGCACAAACGCCCCTCGTTCGCGGGACCATCGATGCCCTCCACAAACTTTACGCGGCCGTCTTTGACCTTGAGCGAAACCTGACAGCCGACGCCGCAGAAGGGGCAAACGCTTTTAACTTCTTCGTCATAATCCTTGCTGTCGCCTACCTGTTCCGCGTCTACCACCGTGGCCGGCATCAACGCGCCTGTGGGGCAAGCTTGCACGCATTCACCACACGCCACACAGGAGCTTTCGCCCATGGGGTCGGCAAAATCGAACGTCGGATAGCTGTCGTGCCCACGACCCGCCATGCCTATCACGTCGTTCACCTGCACCTCGCGGCAGGCGCGCACGCACAGACCACATTGAATACAGGCGTCCAAGTTGACGGACATCGCGACATGGGTGTCGTCGAGCAGGGGAATACGTTCAGCTTCTAGGGTGGGCAGGCGGCTGTGGGTCACACCGTTCGCCTCGGCCATGTCCCAAAGGTGACTGGATTTATCGTGGGCCACGTCACGCTCGGGCTGGTCGGCCACAAGCATTTCCATGACCATTTTGCGTGCCGCAACCGGGCGCGCGGAGGCGGTGTTTACGACCATCCCCTCGGCGGGTTCGCGGATGCAGGATGCAGCCAAGGTCCGCTCACCCTCGATTTCGACCATACAGGCGCGACAGTTGCCGTCGGGTCGGTAGCCCGGCGCGGGTTTGTGGCACAGATGCGGTATCACAAGGCCACGGCCATTCGCGACCTCCCAAATCGTTAGCCCAGCGGGTGCCTCGATCTGTTCGCCGTCAAGCGTGAAACGGATGGTGTCGGTCATGTCTAGCGCTCTCCCGGTCGCATTCGGTGAAACTCTAGCCCATTTTTTCACTTCCGCAAAAGGACATCCGCGACGCGCCATCGTCCGTTTACGCCCTGTGCTGCACCTATCGGCCATTGGCTTTTCCGATAAGAAACGGCATGACCCTATGGGAGCCAAATGAGGGCAGAAAAAGATGGCAGAAATCGTGTTGGTGCGCCACGGGCAGGCGAATTCGGCGGCGAAAGATGAAGTGAGTTACGATAGGTTGTCGGACCTTGGTCATCAGCAGGCGCGCTGGTTGGGAGAGCATCTGTCCGCCACGAATGGGCATTTTGACAATGTGATTTGCGGCGACATGCGGCGGCATCGTGAAACGGCCGCGGGCATCGGGTTCGATAGCCCCCAAGTGGACGCGCGCTGGAATGAGCTCAGCTATTTCGCGCTATCAGAGGCCCTTGAACGTAAAACAGGCGCGCCCCATCCTGGCGACACAGGCGGCTTTATCGCACATGTTGATGAAGTGTTTTCCCATTGGAAGGCTGATGGTTTGGACAATGTACCGGAAACCTATGCCAACTTTGATGCCCGCGTGACGGCTGCGTTGGAGGATGCCGCGCAACTGGGTGGGCGGAGCCTTGTGGTCACATCCACAGGTGTGATCGCTATGGTGTTGCGCCATGTGCTGGACCTTAGCCACCGTGGCCACATGAAGATGATTGTGCAAACTGCGAACACATCGCTGCACCGGGTCGAGCGGTTGCATGATACGTTCTATGTCGCTGAATATGGGGCGACGCCGCACCTGGATACGCCTGAACGGCGCTCGGCGCGCACGCACTACTAAACGACGGCTGCAACGGATCGCCTTTGTAAAAGGCGGACGCCTTGGGGGAGGGGATCATATGGTACATTTATGGGTACGCGCTGAGAGCCGCGCACATGAGCAACGCGTTGGCATCACGCCCAAGGGCTGTGCCGCGCTGATTGCGCACGGTTTTCAAGTCACGGTTGAGCAAAGCCCGACACGGATAATCTCCGCTGACGGCTACCGCGCCGCAGGGTGTGCCATCGCGCCCGAGGGGGCTTGGACCGGTGCGCCCAAGGATGCGATTATCTTTGGCCTCAAGGAATTGCCCGAGGATGGCACACCCCTGATCCATCGCCACATCATGTTCGGTCATGCCTACAAAGGGCAGCCTTCTGGGCAGGTCCTTTTGGAGCGGTTTCGCGCAGGTGGCGGCACGCTTTTTGACCTTGAATATTTGGTTGATACCCAAGGCCGTAGGGTTGCCGCATTTGGGTATTGGGCAGGATATGCAGGGGCAGCCGTCGCCTTGATGTGCTGGGCAGCACAGCAGCGTGGCGGTCTGTGCGGACCAGTGTGTGCCTATGCCACCGCCGATGAAATGCGGACTGCATTGCGCGCGGACTTGGCGGCGATCAACGCGGCGTTGCCCACCGCCCTGATCATCGGGGCTTTGGGGCGTGTGGGCACAGGGGCTGCAGATTTGTGCGCTGCAATGGGCGTTGCCGTGACCAAATGGGATATGGATGAGACCGCCCATGGTGGCCCCTTCCCAGAAATTTTGGCCCATGACATTTTCCTAAATTGTATTCTTGCGCGGCCCGGCACGCCGGTCTTTGTGCCCCTCGACGCAGGGAACACAGCGCGGCAATTATCGGTTATAGGCGATATCGCTTGCGACCCCGACAGCGCGTTTTCCCCGATCAAGGTCTATGACCGCGTCACCACGTGGGAGGCGCCTGCACTCCGCGTGCACGATACCCCGACATTGGATGTCACAGCCATTGACAACCTACCCTCTATGCTGCCGCTCGAATCCTCTGAGGATTTCGCAGCGCAGCTTTTACCTGTCCTTATGGGGCTAGACGCGCTGGATGTGGACATCTGGGGCCGGGCGGCGCTAGCCTTTCGTGGGGCAGTTGAGGGACTGGGCGCAGAATGAGCCAGATGTACGATTATCTTGTGATTGGCGGGGGTATTGTCGGTGCCTCTACAGCGATGCAATTGGGCCAAGCATACCCCGACGCACGCATTGGTTTGATCGAGAAAGAGCCCGATTTGGCGGCCCATCAGACCGGGCACAACAGCGGGGTTATTCACGCAGGCGTTTATTATGCGCCGGGCAGTATGAAGGCGCGGTTTTGTCGGGCTGGCGTAGATGCGACCCTCGCGTTTTCGCGGGTGCACAACATTCCGGTTGAACAATGCGGCAAGATGATTGTCGCCACAGAACATAGTGAACTGGGCCGGATGGCCGATCTGTACGATCGTGCCACACAAAACGGGCTTCAGATCGCGCGCCTTGGCGCAGAAGAATTGTCGGAGCGAGAGCCTAATGTACGCGGTGTTGGAGCCTTGTTCGTTTCGGTGACGGGCATTGCGAATTATCCCGCAATTACGGTTGCGATGGGGCGGGAAATCACCGCGCAGGGTGGCGATTTGCATCTTGGCCAGACCGTGCGCGCCATTGCTGAGCGTGCCGATGGGGTTACCGTTGAAACGGAGGCAGCCACCTATCAAACCCGGCAATTGGTCGTGTGCGGTGGGCTGCAAGCGGACCGTTTGGCGCGCATGGCGGGCCTTGAGGCGGATTTTGCAATTGTACCGTTTCGCGGTGAATATTTTCGGCTCGCCCCGCGCCATGACGACATCGTGCGCAGCCTAATTTACCCGGTGCCTGATCCGTCGGTTCCGTTTTTGGGCGTGCATCTGACGCGGATGATCGGTGGCTACGTGACAGTGGGACCGAACGCGGTGCTGGGGCTGTCCCGTGAGGGTTACACCAAGACGGACGTTTCGCTGCGCGACATGGCTGCGATGGCGGGCTACGCCGGTTTTTGGCGCGTGATGGCCAAAAATCTGAGCCACGGGGTGGGGGAAATGCGCAATTCGCTTAGCCGACGTCGGTACCTTAAACTGTGCCAGCGCTATGCGCCGGGGTTGGAGCTAGAGGATTTGCACCCCTATCCCGCAGGCATTCGGGCGCAGGCTGTCGCGCGTGATGGTACGTTGGTGCATGACTTTTTGCTCAAGCGGACCGCGCGGATGCTACATGTGTGCAACGCGCCGTCCCCTGCGGCCACGTCTGCGTTGCCGATTGGGGCACATATCGTTGAAACACTGGCGGGCTGAGGGCAATTGAGGCTCGGTTTGATACCGAAAAAGGATATTTCATGAAGCGTTTTCCCTTGGCCGTCGCATGTGTGCTGATGGCTTTGCCCGCAGCGGCACAAGACAACCGGGCTTTAGCACAGCAGTATGTTGAGCTGCCGACTGTGCAAAAAATGATGGATGATATTTTCGCGCCCGAAGCCCTTGCGGGTGGGGTCTTGGCACAATTGCCCCCGGGTATGCAGGTCACCCAAGATCAGGCAACCCGGCTGGGTGAGACGATGGCGAAATCCATGGAAAGCCTGCGCCCGCGTATGGTTGAGTTGATGATTTCTGGCTCGGCTGCGACGTTTTCAGCCGCCGAGCTAGAGGCGTTGATCGCCTTCTACCAATCCGAACATGGGGCTGAGATCATGGCTAAAATGCCGGTTTTGATGCAGTCCACGATGCAGCAGATGGCCCCGAATATTCAGGCCCTCCAGATGGAGCTTGGCCCCCAGATTGAGGCGATCTTGCGCGAATAACCGGTCAGTTTGCTTCCGACAGGATCAGATCGGCGCATTTTTCACCAATCATGATTGCGGGCGCATTGGTGTTGCCCGACACGATTTCCGGCATGATCGAGCAATCCGCCACCCGCAGCCCTTGGATGCCGTGGACGCGCAGGGCCGCATCAACCACCGCCGTTTTGTCGGAACCCATCTTGCAGGTGCCCGTGGGGTGATAGATCGACGCCGTGTTTGAGCGCGCCCAGTCGAGCGTCGCCTCGTAATCATCCATCGGTAGGTCGGCATTGGGCCGAAACTCTTGCGATATCTTTTCGCTTAGGGGGGCGTGCCGCGCGATGCGACGGGCGATGTTGACGCCCCCAACCACAGTATCACAATCGGTTTTCGTGCTGAGGTAATTGGGGATGATCGCAGGATATGCACGCGGATTGCGCGATTTGAGCCGGATCTCACCCTTCGACTCGGGGCGCAGTTGGCACACCGACATCGTAAAGGCCGAAAACGGATCCGCGCCCTTGCCGGGGTTCTCGGCGGATAGGGGTTGGACATGGAATTGGATGTCGGGGGTCTCGACCGTTTCGCGGGTTTTGAGAAACCCGGTCGCAAGGCTGGCGGCCATCGTCATTGGCCCTGTGCGACTGGTGACATAGCGCAGCCCGATTTTGGCCTGCCCCCAAAGCGAGCGTACCTCATCATTCAGGGTCGGTTCATTGCATTTGTAAACCAGCCGCGCCTGTAGGTGGTCTTGCATGTTCTTGCCAACGCCGGGCAGGTCGGCCTGCACTTCAATCCCGTGTTCAGCCAGTTGGGCAGCTTCACCAATGCCCGACAGCATCAGAAGCTGGGGCGAATTGATCGCGCCTCCGGATAGGATCACTTCGCGCGCGGCTGTGACGTGATGCACGACGCCGCCGCGATCCGTATATTCGACGCCTGTGCAACGGCCGCCCTCTAGCGTGATGCGGTCCACCTGCGCATGAGTGATAATGCGCAGGTTGGATCGCTTGCGCGCCGGGTTCAGATAGGCCACCGCCGCCGAACACCGCCGTCCATTGCGCGCGGTCAGTTGGAAAAAGCCCACGCCCTCTTGGCTGGCGCCATTGTAGTCAGGGTTGAACGGATAGCCCGCCGCCTGTGCGGCCTTGACCCATGCATCTGTGATTGGGCGCTCAATCCGCATGTTGGACACGGACAAGGGACCATCATCACCATGAAATTCATCTGCGCCGCGCTCATTGTTTTCGGCGCGCTTGAATAGCGGCAGAACATCATCCCATGACCAGCCTTTGTTGCCCATCTGGGCCCAGCGTTCATAATCCTGCGCTTGGCCGCGCACATACAAAAGCCCGTTCAAAGAGGACGATCCGCCCAGCACTTTGCCACGAGGCCACTCGATTGAGCGGCCATTCAGGCCGGGGTCAGCTTCAGTTTTGTAGCACCAATCGACAGCTGGATTGTGGATCGTCTTAAAGTACCCAACCGGGATGTGGATCCAGGGGTTTAAATCACGTCCACCAGCCTCCAGCAGGATCACGCGATTTTTTGGGTTCGCACTCAATCGGTTAGCAACCACACACCCGGCAGAGCCTGCGCCCACGACTATATAATCTGCTTCCATAGAGAACTTCCCCTCCCCAAAGTCGCCCAAAAGTGCGACCTTCTGTCAAAAATCTCTATACAAACCAAAAAACATATACTAGCCTTTTTTGAAACTATAAGTCTCAATAATGGGTCAAATGGGAGGACCACATGAAAGTAAGCGATAAACTTGCGCGCATGACGCGTCGGGATCTGTTCAAGGTCGCGGGGAGCTACGGTATGAGCTCCACGCTGCTGGCGGCGGGGACCTTCGGTGGCGCAATGACGGTTGCTGAGCTGGCGAAAGCGGCTGAGTCGACCTACGAAAAGCGCTTTGCGAAAGAAGCCAAGCACGTGCTGAAGTTTGGCGCGGCTGGCTTTAACCAGCGCAACCTGCTCATCGAGCGGGCTGGTTGTCTTGAGTTCGCACGCGACCTCGAATCCCGCACGGATGGGGAGATCCGTGTTGAATTCATCGGCGACAACCAAATCTGTGGTCAGCTGTCTTGCGTTGAAAAAGCGCAGCAAGGCATCATCGACATCTACGCCGCCTCCACGCAGAACTCTGCCGGTGGTGCGCCTTATCTGAACGTTCTGGATTACGCGTACATGTTCCGCAACCGCGCGGATCAGTACCACTTCCTCTACTCGCCAGAATCGCAGCGCATCCTGCGTGAGCCGTTCGAAAAGCGTCACGGGCTGAAATTCCTGTTCTCGCACGCGGAACTGCGCGGCATCCAGATGGGTCTGGCATGGGAAGATCGTCCCACGATCACCAAACTGGAAGAGATTTTTGGCACCAAAAACCGCGTGACAGGCACCCAGCTGGGTCGGATCGCCATGCAGGCGCTAAACCTTAACCCAGTGCCAATCGCGTGGGAAGAAACCCTCGATGGCCTCAAGCAGGGTCTGATCGATGGAGCTGAGACATGGGCATCCGCCGTGGCATACGCCAACATGGGTCCTGTTGTGTCTCAGTCGGTGAACCTGAACTTCTTCTGCGGTACCGAGCACACAGCCATGAACGCAGAATCGTTCGACGGTCTGTCCGGTGATCTGCAGGATGCGGTGATGGAATCGTCCTACCTCACGCAGGTTCATGTCCAAGCGGCCAACGAAGCCGCCCTCGTGAACACCGTGGGTCAGTCCGATCCGATGCTGCCAAACACGATCTTTGCACAAAACAACGTGCGCAACGTGTTCCTGCCCGACAGCGAGATCAAAATGGCCGAGGAAATGTGCTCGCCCGAGTTCCAACCACAGCTCTGGGAGCAGTGGCGTGAGCGGATCAACGGCTGGGCCGGTGGTATCGATACATACCAGGACATCTACAACGAAGTCCGCACCAACACCCACACACTGGCCGAAAACGTCGAACCACGCCGTTGGTGGAAAGCGTAATCGCCTAAATATGCCAAAGGGCCAATCCCCGTGTGTCGGGGGTTGGCCTTTTTTTTCGGTAAAACCATGATCCGGACAACCGGACGGGTTCGGCCCTGAAAAGGGGCCTCTTTTAGAGTTTGAATAGGAGGGACGACCCATGGAAATGGTGTCGGATATGGGGACCATCATCTCGGCGATGATCTCCGGGGATGTCTGGGCGATCAGGCAGGCGCTGCGGGAGGATGCCGCCTATGCGCTGGGCGCCATTACGGTGACCGTCGCGGGATATGGGATGATGATGCTCTACCGGGCAGTGCCCGTTATCGAGCGTCAGCTGGAACGCACGGTTATGGTGGGCAGCTACTTGGCGATTGCCTACATTATCTTTTCGGGCGTGATTGAGCGGTTTGTGTTTAACGACCAAGAGCCTTGGTCCACCACAATCCCGCCGTTCCTGTTCATGATCATGGCGTGGTTTGGCGCGTCCTATAACGTGCGACTGCGCACCCACCTCAGCTTTAACGAATTTCGCATGAACATGCCGCGTGCCGCACAATACGTGTGCCTGTGGCTGGATGCGGTTTTGTGGTTCGTCTTTGCTGTCATCGTCTTTGTGACGACGGCGCGGCAAACCGCACTTGTGGCCGATAACTTTGCCATCGTGATGGGGACCGACAATGTGATGCAGTGGTGGTTCCTGACGGCCGCACCAATCGCGTTTGTGCTTTTGGTCACCCGTGTCTTCCAAAACCTAAGCGACGATATCCGCGCGTGGCGCAACAATGAGCCGCTGATCAAACAAGCTGTTATCGGGGGGGATACGTAATGGCTGAATGGACTGATGGAACCTGGGTCACGTTGATCTCATTGACGGTGACGTTCCTGTTTATGCTCGGCGTGCCGGTATTGTTGGTGATCTCGTATTGGATCATTGGCTGCTCGTTCGTGCTGGGCCTGACGCTTGATAACATGGGTGCTGAGCTGTTGAACGTGTTCAACAAGGGCTTTGCGCTTCTGGCGATGCCGCTGTTCATTTTGACGGGGGACCTGATTAACAAATCAGGCATCGCGCGCAGGCTGTCTGATTTTGCGTATTCCTGCCTTGGTTGGCTGCGGGGCGGTCTGGCGATGGCGGCGATTGGGGCCTGTGGTCTGTTCGCGGCGATCTCTGGGTCAAACTCGGCGACGACGGCGACGATCGGCTCGATGCTGCACCCCGAAATGGTCAAAGGCGGCTATGATGAGCGTTTCTCGGCCGCGACTGCTGCGGCAGGCGGCACGGTCGGGATCATCATCCCGCCCTCGATCATCTTCATCGTGTATGGCTTCTTGATGAACCTGCCAATCTCGGACCTGTTTGTGGCGGGCATCTTGCCCGGTGCGCTGATGGTCTTCGGCATGCAGTTCGCCTGCTGGCTGATCTGCCGCGCAAACGGCTGGGGCTACCTGATCCCGATCCAACTGAACCGTATCCTGAAAACGGCGTTCGGAGCATGGCTTGGGTTCTTTGCCATCGGTTTGGTGCTTTGGGGCATCTACACCGGAAAATTCTCACCCACCGAGGCGGCGGGTGTGACCGTGGGCTTTTGCATTATTGCAGGGATCCTCAGCTACTATGCCACCAAGTTCTTGCACGTGGACAACACGCAAGCGCTTGAGCAGAAGAGCTTTGCCTCCATGTTCGTGGTCGAAGGCTTCAATGTGGGTGACATCCCGTCCATCGTGATCCGCTCGGCGCAGATCACCGGCATTCTGGCGCCGCTGATCGCGGTGTCGGTGGTGATGCAGCAGATCCTGTCGCTGTTGGGTGCACAGGAAGTTATTGGCGGATTTCTCACGGCGATGGGCGGCTACTACGCGGTTCTGTTCACGGCGATGATCATTGTGTTCATCTCGGGCATGATCCTCGAGTCGCTGCCGGTCACGATCATCCTTGCCCCGATCTTGGCTCCGATTGCGGCCAGCGTGGGGGTCGATCCGATCCACTTTGCGGTGATTTTCTTGGTCGGTGCGTCGATTGGTTTCATCACACCTCCCTATGGTTTGAACCTATACGTCGCCTCCGGAGTGACCGGGGTGCAGTATTTCCGCATCTTGCGGTACATCTTCCCGTACCTTATCGCTCTGATCTCGGTATGGATTTTCGTAGCACTGGTGCCGTCAACGGCTCTGTCGCTGCTGCCCAACAGGTAACTGGGACGCGTAGGTATGGCTGAGGACACCGCAAAATCGAATGCGGACGAACATATTCCCACTAACCTCCGGCTGCTTCGGCTGCTGGAGGAGGTGGCAAAAGCGGGCACGCCCGTGACGCCATCTGGTGTGAATGATACCCTCGGCCTGCCCAAGCCCACTCTGCACAGGCTGTTTCACACAGCCGAACAGGAAGGCTTTTTGCAACGGGATCTCGACGGGCGGAGCTATAGCCCCGGCCGTCGTCTGCGCCACCTCGCGGTGGATACGCTCAGCTCGGAGAGGGTGCGCACCGTGCGCATCGCCGTTCTCCGTTCAATCGTCGATGCCGTGGGTGAGACGTGCAACATCGCCATCGCCGACCGTGACGGAATGTACTACCTCGACCGGATCGAAAGCGCGTGGCCCCTTCGGATCGCTATGCCGGTGGGCACGATTGTGCCATTCCACTGCACCGCATCGGGCAAGCTATATCTATCGTCGCTTCGGCCGGACTATCTGGATCGCTATCTGCGCAATGCACCGCTTGAGGCGCATACGGGCAACACCGTAACCGATCCGGCTTCGCTCAAGGCGAGCATGGCGCAAATTCGGGCGAAGGGGTATTCGGTCGATGATGAGGAATACATGGAAGGCATGTGCGCCATCGCCGTGCCCATCAAAAGCGATCAGGGGCGGCTGCTATGTACCCTATCGATCCACGCTCCGACCCAGCGGCAATCAGTGCATGATCTGATGCACCACCTCGATCGGTTGATCGACGGCGCAGCAGAACTCGCGTCTGTCGTGTCCGAGGCTTAAGCTAAATCTGCATTTCACCGACAAGGGCGGCCCATGAGGCACCGTGCATGTCGCGGTCTTCAATTGCGCCTTGAATAGTGGGGCGTGGCAGGCTGATTTTGATCACATGCAGGTCTGGAATATCGAAGCGTTTGAAGGTTGCGGGATCTTTGTCAAAAACCCGCGCCACAGCCGCCGTGTCCAGCCGGGGCTGCACCACCGTGTAGGCGGCCGCACTGCCGCAGAATATATCAATTGTTAGCCAAAATGGCCCTGCATTCTTGGATCGGACCTTTTGGACGAGGGCGCGTAATTCAGCCATGCTCATGCACCTCTAGGCGGAACGCCTCCATCGGGTCGTTCAACGTCATCGTGTGATGCAGTGTGAACGCATAGGTCGCGCCGCGTTTCATTTCGGGAGGAGAGAAGAGAAAGGCAAACGTGGGCTGCTCTTCTTCTTGGGTCAGCGGGTGATGCAGCAGATATGGGTTGAGGATCTTGGCGATCTCTTCGGCGCGGGCCTCGGTTGGGGCTGTCACAATGGCAGTGACGCCGATCTCATTCGGGGAGCTGGCCTTGGTTTCCAACGGGCCAAAGCTGGCGTTCTGGCCAATGAGGCGCAGCTCAATGTGAAAATCAGTGGTGCCCAGCCGGGCCTCAACTTTGGCGCGGGCTTTGGTGGCGATATCATCGGCCCATACCTGCGCGTTGGCGACATAGCGGGTGTCGCGCAACAGCGCCATGGCCACGACCTGATAGCCGGCCACACGCGCGCCCTCTAGCTTAACGGTGTAGTCCTCTGACGGGACCCAAGCCGAGCCTTCGACCCGGACACGGCGATCGTCCAGCGCGGTGTAGGTGGCGTCACGGACATCCAAATAACCGCCCGGTTCATACAGGATAAAGGGGTCAGAATTTTCGTACAGCATATGGGCATAGACCGTGTGTGGCGTGGCGTGGGCCCCGTCCGCAAGCGGCGTGATGGTGAAGCCCGTCGCGTCAAAATCCACCTGAAGAACGCCGGATTGTGGGTTGGTCGCACACAGCGCGCCGCATTCGCCGATCTTGGCCCCATGCCATGCCGCGCCCGCGTGGTCGCCGTTTTGCAACGGCAGGGCTGCGATGATGGCTGTGTCCGTCGCCCGGCCACAGATGAGGATATCCGCACCTGTGTTCAGGGCCTGCGTGACCTGCTCGGCCCCGGCGAGGGCCACGATGTTGCTGCACGCGGCAATATCCTCGGTCGTGACGTCTGGTGCGCCAGGCAGGGGGCTTAGGTTGGCCTTGGCGATGGCCTCAGGATCTTGGCCCGATTTCAGGGTCGCGATCTTGACAGGCGTGCCTTGCTCAGTCGCGATTTCTCGGGTCAGCTCTAGCATCCAGTCGACCGCCGTGTCGGCCCCGCAGGTGCCCGCCGTGCCGATCACCAGCGGCACGCCGGCCTTGGCGCGCGCGGCCATCAGCCCCGCCCATTCCACCTTGGTGGAGGCGCGCGCGTATTTCGATACACCGCGGCCCAGATACGCAGGTCCGCTGTCGGTGCTGCCTCCGTCGATGACGATGATGTCGGGGCGATTGGCGATACCCCGCTCCAACGCGGCTTGGTCGTAATTCAGCCCTAGGGCACCGGAGGGGATCAGAACGCGTGTCATCAGTCAGTCGGCAGTTGTGGTTTTTTGAGGAACTTGCGCAGGAACATTGGCGCGATGAAACCAAGGAACGCCGCTACAAACAGCCCGATGGAAATCCCGCTCGACAGCAGATATGTCCAGTCGCCGTCGCTTAGGACCATGGCGTCGCGCAATTGTTTCTCCATCTTGCCGCCTAACAGGATGCCAAGAATGACGGGCACTGTCGGAATATCCAACTTGCGCAGGACGTAGCCAAGAATGCCAAACAGGACGACCAAAAGCAGATCAAAGTAGCTGCCCGTGAGCGAGTAAATCCCCACAAAGCTGACCATCGTCACGCCGGGCATCAGGATGGCAGGTGGCAGTTCCAGCAGCTTTACGAATACTTTCACCATTGGCACGTTCATCGCCAGTAGCACAAAGTTCGCGATGAGCAGCGAGGCAATCAGCCCCCAAACCACGTCGGGCCGATCTGTGAACAGCGTCGGCCCCGGGGTGATGTTGAGCGTGACCAGCACCGCGAGCAATACGGCCGTTGTGCCAGACCCGGGCACACCCAAGGTCAGCATGGGCACCAGCGCGCCACCGGCGGCTGCGTTGTTGCCGACCTCAGGCGCGGCAATGCCCTTGGCCACACCGGTCCCGAACTTGCCCTTTTCACCGGCGATGGATTTTTCGGTCACATAGGTCAGGAACGATCCAAGCGAGGCCCCCGCGCCGGGCAAAACCCCAGCAATAAAGCCCAAGACGGAAGACCGCAGCATGACCCAGCGTGTAGACCAAATCTCTAGCCACGGGACAGTGACCTTGTCGATCTTGATGTTGAGCGCGCCCTGTTTGCCGTGCTTTTCGATGAAAAAGAATACCTCGGACACGGCGAACAAGCCGACGATGGCCACAAGGAAATCGATCCCGTCATAAAGGTGCAAATTGCCCCCCGTTAGCCGCGCCATGCCGGAGTTCGGGTCCAACCCGATCATCGCAATCATGATCCCCAAGCAGGATGCAAAGGCGGCCTTGGCTTGGTTGTTCGAGGCAATGCCCCCCAGTGTGCAGAACGCCAACAGGTACAGGGCGAAATATTCTGCCGGGCCGAATTGATAGGCGATCCGCGACAATGCGGGGGCCAGCAGCATCAACCCAATGGTTGACAGGAATGCCCCGACAAATGACGCCACGCCGGAGATGACCAAGGCATCACCAGGGCGGCCGTTCTTGGCCATTGGGTGGCCATCCAGACAGGTCATCATCGCGGGCTCATCGCCCGGGATGTTCAGCAGGATCGAACTGATCCGTCCGCCGTACATTGCGCCGTAGTAAATAGAGGTCAGCAGGACCAACGCCGCAACCGCATCAAGGCCCAGCGAAAACGTGATCGGTATCATGATCGCCACGCCGTTGGCCGGGCCAAGGCCCGGCAGGGCGCCGACAATCGTGCCGATGAAGCAGCCCAAAACGGCCAACATCAAGGTGTAGGGCGACAGCGCGATGCCAAAGCCGAGGGAGAGATTTGCCAAAAGGTCCATGCGTGCGCGCCCTTAAAACCAGCCGCGCGGGAAGCCAAACAGGCTCAACCCCAGCACGAAACGAAATAGAACAAAAAGCCCAACCGATAGGCCCAATCCAGCGAGGATCGCGGGCACAACGCGCGGCGCGATTTGATAGCTCAGGATTGCAGACACGACCGCCGTGGGCAGCAAAAACCCCATGGGCTTGAGCGCGTAGGCATAGCCCACCAACGCAATTGTCGCGACCAACAGCGCCCCGAGGGAGGCAAGGCCGGGCCACTCAGGCTCTGCGTCCGGGCGCCAGACCATCATCGCACCGCATAGCGCGGCACAACTGCCCACAATCATTGGAAACGCACGCGTCCCGAGCGGGTCAGAGAAAAACGGGGCGGGGATTTGGGCGGCAGTGGCGACGTAGCCTAGGGCTCCGAGCACGACCAACGCACCAAATATGCGGTCGCTTGCAAGCATGGGATATCTCCAGAATGTCGGAGGAGGGGGGCTGAGCGCGCACACGAAGGCGCGCCCAGCGTTAGAATAAGCGTGCGCCTATTGGATGATGCCGATTTCTTTGGACAGCTTGGTCACATCGGCCATGTTTTGGGCGATGAAGCTTTCAAAGTCGCCACCGATCACGGTGAACGGGGCAAGGCCATTTGCCTTCATTGCGGCTTGCCACTCGTCGGACTCGCCCACGGCTTGCAGCTTGGCGACCCAGTCGTTGAACCGCTCGTCCGAGATATCCTTGGGCACGTACAGACCGCGCCAGTTCACGGCGACGACGTCAAAACCCTGCTCAACAGCCGTTGGGATGTCGTCAAAACCGGGCACACGCTCGTTCGACAGCACAGCCAGTGCACGCACTTCGCCGGTACCGAGGAAGCCTACGATTTCGGACATGTCGCCGGTCATGCCTTGGGTAAAGCCGCCAACAGTTTGGGTGATCGCGTCTGCGCCACCGTCCACGCCGATGTAGCGGATTTTGGTGACGTCAGCCACGCCGCCTGCTTGAGCCACTTGCAGCACCTTCAGGTGGTCAAAGCCGCCCGCCGCAGAACCGCCCGCAAAGGCCACCGAACCGGGATCAGCCTTCATAGCTGCGACCAGATCGCCGAGGTTTTGGAATGGGCTGTCCGCAGAGACAACAATCACGCCGGGGTCAGCCCCGATGGCGCCCAAAAAGCGTACTTGGTCAGGTGTCGCGCCGCCGTAGGCGTTTTGCGCAAGACGGGTTGCAGTGGCTTGGCTTGCGGCTACGATCAGGTTCGCATCATCGGTCCGCTCATTGGCAACGGTGCCATAGGCCAGACCGCCGCCGCCACCGGCCATGTTGGTGATTTGTACGGGCGCATCGACAAGACCGATATCGTACATGATTTTGCCGATCTGACGGCAGGTAAAGTCCCAGCCGCCGCCGGGGTTGGCGGGTGCAATACATTCAGCGGCGTGTGCGCTGGTTGCGGTGAAAACACCGCCAGCGGACGCGGCTACTACGGCGCTCGTAAGCACCGCCTTAAAAAGACGTTTGGTCATAGTTTCCTCCCAGATGTTGGCGGGTGGATCCCGCCTTTTGACGTCTGGAAGGTGACTATTGATCTCGCTCGTTGTCAAGCTGTTAGCGGTAACAAGGCCGCCTAGGCTTGCGCTGCGGTCACGATGATTTCGACCTTATATTCAGGGGTTGCCAGCTTGGCTTCGCCGCAGGCCCGGGCCGGGGTGTGACCTTGGGGGACCCATGCATCCCACACGCCGTTCATCTCTGCAAAATCCGCCATATCCGCGAGCCAAATAACCACCTGCAACATGTTGGTATTGTCCGACCCGGCTTCGGCCAAAAGGGCGTCCACTTGGGCAAGGCACCCGGCGGTCTGCTCGGCCACGGTCGCGCCTTTGGCGACCTGTCCTGCCAAGTAAACTGTGCCGTTGTGGGTGACGATCTGGCTCATGCGGGGGCCGGATTGGTGACGGGTGATCATGTGCATTTCTCCTGTTGTAGCCACGCAAGGGTGGCGTCCGTTGGTCCATTGGGTTTGTACTCTGCGCCCAGTGGGTGATCCCAGCCAAGGGTCGCGAGGTGGTCGTATATGTGGGGGTAGTGCAGCTCACCGTGATCGGGTGCTCCGCGATCCGGCACGGAGGCGATTTGAACGTGACCAATGTGCGGCAGACATGCCGTGAGCCGACGGCTCAGGTCGCCCTCCATGATCTGCAGATGATAGCAGTCAAACATCAATTTCAGGTTGGGCAGGTTCAACCTTTCAATGATTGTAACGGCTTGGCGGGATGTCTTGAGGTAATATCCCGGCGCATCGTAGCTGTTGAGCGGCTCGATCAGGATGGTCATGCCCATATCCGCAGCCTTGGAGCAGGCGTAGCGCAGGTTGTCCGCAAAGGCCGCGTCGGCCTCGGGGCCTTCGGCGAAACCGGCCATCACGTGGACCGCCCCGGCGCCAATTTCAAATCCATAGGTTAGGGCCTGATCAATGGCTGCGCGGGCTTCATCCTCGCGGCCGGGCAAAGCCGACAGCCCGTTTTCACCAGGATTGCCGCGCAAGGTGTTCAGGCCGAGCATGGTTAGGCCCGTTTCTTTCAGAGCCGCCAACACATCAGAGGGGGGCGTTTCATAGGGCCAGTGGCATTCAACCGCGTCAAACCCTGCGGCTTTGGCCGCGCGGATGGCATCG
>Ga0228634_1000067_pt1 | contig 94046 bp, 93 predicted proteins | sample 42DmetaG_FD_190063 | JGI IMG/M metagenome (GOLD analysis project Ga0228634, IMG submission 190063) | Seawater microbial communities from Monterey Bay, California, United States - 42D | ecosystem: Environmental > Aquatic > Marine > Coastal | place: USA: California | collected 2016-09-27 | reverse complement strand
AAAAACTGCAGCAGCTCTCTGCCACACGCGCGCTCATGGATAAATTTAATGCCCTTCAAGAAGAGCAGAACACCATGCCGTTAAGCGCCTTCAATAAATTAATTTCTGAAGAGCTTCAAAAAGAGCCTACCGCGTTTATTTATGCGCGTTTGGGCGAGAAATTTTGGCATTTCTATATCGATGAGTTTCAGGACACCTCTGAAATGCAATTCGATAATCTACATCCGCTCATTGAGCATACGCTGACCAAAGATGAAAATCCAAACAGCACACTCATTGTTGGAGATGCAAAGCAAAGCATCTACCGCTGGCGTGGCGGACGTGCGGAACAATTCATGGCGTTGGTAGATAACGTCCATCCCTCCAATCGCTTTCAACAACACCCGGGCGGGCACGAATTGTACTCGCGTGAAACTGTCCAATTGCCCAAAAACTTCCGCACCTACGGGAACATTGTACACTTTAACAATGACTTTTTCGAACACCTCGGAAAACGACTTACTGTTCCAGCACACCAGAGTGCTTATACTGGTGCGCAACTGCAACAAACACCTCATAAAGACCCCTTAAAAGGCGAGGTCAATGCAGCGTTCATCTCAGTGCCCGAAGGAGAAACAAAAACCGCTCAAAGTTATGCGGAGGCCGTATGCGTAGAGGTAAGGTCAACCATAGAAACCCTAATCGAACGCGGGCATTCGTACAGTGATGTCGCCCTTTTGGTCCGTGGAAATGCGCAGGGCAAATTATTGGCGAATTTTTTAACGGGAGCAGGAATTCCGGTCTTATCCGCAGATAGTCTCGTGGTAGGAAGCTCTTTCGAAAGCAAGGTCCTCTTATCTTGCGCCAAACTTTTTCTGAACGCTGATGATCGTGAAAGCAGGTTCGAATTGGCCTACGCACTCACGAAGCTTGGTAAAATTCCTTCGCAATTAGAGCCCTTTGTTTTCCAACAGGAAGCCACATCAAAAGGGATACCCTACCTCAGCGGTCTATTTCCCGGCCTCCAAGAATTGTTTAGCCAACAAGAATCATTATATACTTTCGGAGCACGCGTTTTTGAAGCCTTTGGCCTTTTATTAGAGCCCAACGCAATGGTGGACAGCTGTCTTGATCTGCTCTACGGGTTTCAAACTAGAGAGGGTTCCTTCGCAACTTTGCCCTCATGGTGGGAAGCGGAAGCCAAGAAACGCAATGTTCCCGCTCCTCAGGACAAACCTGCGGTGCAAGTGATGACCATTCATAAGAGTAAAGGGTTAGAGTTTGAACACGTTATTCTTCCATTTGGGGTTAACTATAAATCGGGCGGCGATGCGCACTGGATAGATGTCGATGTCCATCCGGAATTGGCCCGGTTACCCATTACTAAATCGGACAAAAACGCCCCGTTATTTGAACCAGAACTTTGGTCTGAGCTAGAAAACCAAAGCTACTTTGACTGGATGAACATGGCTTATGTAGCCATGACTCGACCCGTTTCTGGATTGCATGTGTTTGTAGATAAAGAAAAGCCCGATGAATTAGGAAAGGGCCTGATCGACTTTTTAGCATGTGACCCAGAGGAAGGCGCTTACCGCTCTGGAGAAATAGTACTCCCAGAATCTGCAAATACCAAAGAATCTGTTCGTCCAGTAGCGCCAAAGCCCGGTGTATTCTCACCGGCTAACCTTCGAATGGCACATACTGCACCTAGAGGTTGGTTTGACGGTCATGCCGATGGAAGTAAATGGGGCACAGCACTACATCAAATTCTCCAAAGAAATCCCGCTTCAAGAGCAGCTGCATTGCGCCGACTCTATCGAACAGGCGCGTTTTCAGATGACTTGCACAAAGGCGCAACAGCGTCCATTGACCAATTGGCGCAACATCCAATACTTAAAAATATCAATGACAGCGATGTGCTTATTTATACTGAACGCTCCATTATTTCAAAAGATGCTACTGTGCGCCCTGATCTTCTCATAAAAACTGGTAACAGGGTTACAGTGGTTGATTATAAAACCGGCCTTGAAAAACCTGAACATCAGGAGCAATTAAATGGTTATATTGAACTGTTAAGCACTGTTTTTGAGGCAGTAGACGGTACATTACTTTACTTATAAATCATGCAACAAAGCACAAAAAAACACAAATACTTAATCTTGTCGTATGCTTTGGTGCTGCTATTGTTAACGCATTGCACTTACGACAATAGCGTCGATTCCTATGGGAATACTACCGCGTGCGACACGGCAGCGGTGACCTTTAGTCAAGACATTAAAGTACTTATTGATCAGAACTGTGAAGGCTGTCATAACGGAATGTCTGCAAATGGTGGTCTCGTCTTAAGCGGACATCAGAATACCGCTGCTGCGGCACTTAATGGATCATTAATAGACCGAATGACGCGAAACGCTGGAGATCCATTGTTAATGCCGCCAAGTGGTGCATTGAGCGAATGTGACATCAGCAAATTACAAGCATGGATCGTTCAAGGCGCGCCGAATAATTAATAGCTATGAAAAAACTTCTGTTAACTGCGCTGCTCATCTCTAGTAACTTCCTATCTGCACAACAATACTTAACCCGTGAGGCAAGGCTTGATTTCGATGCTGGTTCTCCTCTAGAAGACATAGAGGCCTTCACCGAAAGTGGCTCAGCCGTTTATGATGCGAATACCGGTAAAATTGGGGTTCAAGTTTTAATGACTTCTTTCCAGTTTAAAAGAGCCTTGATGCAAGAGCACTTCAACGAAAATTATGTTGAAAGCGAGAAGTTTCCTAAGGCTTCGTTTAAAGGACTCTACAGCGAAGGCAATGTTAGTGGCGGACTTACCATTCATGGCGTTACTAAAGAAATTAAGGTGCCTGCTCGCTTAAATCAAGAGAATGGAAACTTCGTTTTGGTCACCTCTTTCGACATCACCTTGGCAGACTACGACGTCAAAATTCCAAGCGCTGTTGCAAATAAAATTTCTAAAAAAGCATCGATTCAAGTCCATGCAACACTAAAGAAAATCTCCAAATAATGCGCCGCTTACTCTATATTTTCTCCTTGTCTTTAAGCGTTTTATCCGCAACTGCTCAAGATGATGTTTTTGATTTGTTAGACGAAGAATCGGAGTCTACTCAATATACGTATGCAACCTTCAAGGGAACGAAATTATTAAACGGCCAGACAAATGAAACTCCAGGGCAAGGTGTACTTCAATACATCATCTCTCACCGTTTTGGAAGTTTTACCGATGAATACCTCTACAATTTCTTTGGTTTGGACAATGCGCACATCAGGATGCAACTAGACTATGGGTTTTCTGACCGTCTAAACATGGGAATTGGCAGGTCTTCTGTGCTCAAAACTTCAGATGCGTTTATTAAATACCGGGCACTTCGTCAAAAAACAGGTGCGAATCCTTTCCCTTTTAGTTTAACCCTATACTCTGCTCTTAATTACCGGGGGGCTCGTTATACAGACGGTATAGATCATAACACAAGCGATCGCTTGTCGTACCATCACCAAGCGGTATTTGCGCGCAAGTTTGATGAGCGTCTCAGCCTTATTTTGGCACCTAGCGTCGTTCATTGGAATCTAGTCCCTGGTCCCGAAGATCCGAATGACACCTATCACCTTCTCATTGGCGGTCGTTATAAGCTTAACAAACGAATTGCATTAACAGGCGAATATGCCTTTTCATCCAACCGTCGTTATGGTTCAGGAGCTACGGAAGAGCAATTTCACAATCCGTTGAGTATAGGTGTAGATATAGAAACTGGAGGGCATGTATTCCAATTTCATTTAAGTAATACGCGGGCAATGAGTGATCCATTATGGATGGCACAGAATCCCTACAGCGCAGCAGACGGCAGCCTTTTTCTAGGCTTTAATATATCAAGAGTGTTTACTGTAACTCAATAAGTGTTAAACGGACAAAAAAAACCCCGTCCGTAGACGGGGTTTAACCAAACCAATAAACCTAAGCTACTCTTAAGTTGTCTCAAACTTAGGGATAATTATTAATAATTAGGTAACTCAACCCTTATATATTTTCAGTTGATTTCATTTTGTCTCATCTAAGACAACCTCTGCTTTTAATCCGTGTCAAGTAAATAAAATAACGCTGCAATACTTGCGGAGCCCATCTCTAAACTCCGTGGATGAATCGCATCTATTCGATCGCGCGCGCTGTGGTGAAAGTCAAAATAACGCTGACTGTCAGGACGGAAACCTATAAACACTTTATCGTATCCTCGTAGCGGTGATAAATCTGCACCACCGCCGCCTTTTGCAAATTCATGCAAGCCGTAAGGCACAAAGTATGGCTTCAAGGTTTTCACTTTTTCAACCCATTCATCACTAGCACCCACACCGAAGCCGCGCGGAGCACCTGCACCGCCGTCACTCTCAAGAGCGACCCAATGGTGCACGTTATTCAATCGAGCCCAATTCGCATATTTCTTAGCGCCATCCAATCCAAACTCCTCATTCGCCCACAACACCACGCGAATGGTTCTGCGGTGCGCATAACCGACCTCTTTTAAGAGACTAGGCACCTGCATGGCATGCGCGCATCCCGCGCCATCGTCTTGCGCTCCTTGACCTAGATCCCAAGAGTCAATATGACCGCCAACCAACATAATCTCATCGGCCTTATCTGTGCCCTTAAAATCAGCAATGACATTGTAATTCGTTGCCGTGCCCTGAATACCACAGTCCAAGAACAGCTCTAGTTCTACCTTTTGACCCTTCCCTAAAAGGTGGTCCAACACATCTGCCGCCTGCCAAGAAATAGCCGCAGAAGGAATCTTCACATCGCTATCTCCATAGCTCATCGCGCCTGTATGCGGCAAATCGTCGCGTAACAAGGTAACCGACCGAAGAACCGTGGCTACCGCGCCGTATTTTCCTGCCTCCATAGCACCCGCCCAACGGTACTTCACGGCGCCTCCGTAGGCGTTAAACGTACTGATCAAGCTGTGATCCATGTAGGTGTTGTAAAAAACTATTTTGCCCTTAATTCCTTCTTCGCCAAGCGCTTCGAGCTCTTCAAAAGACCCTACTTCAACAACCTCCGCTTTTACACCTTCTTTAGGAGTAGGGACAGAACCTCCAAGCGCCGTGGTCGGCAAAGCTATAGGCGCTCCACCAGCATAGGCCTTAGACCATTCGTCGCCTCTATACCATTTCGGCACTTCTACCTCTTGAAGCCAAGCCGTATCTGCACCTGCTTGCAGCATCGCAAGCTTTGCCCAGCGCGCCGCCTCATTGGCCGCCTCTGAACCGCTAGGGCGCGGACCAATCTCCTCACACATATACTTCAGCCACTCATAGCCCTGCTGGGTACCAAGCGCTTCCGTATAAATGGACTTTATTACCGCGGCCTTATCTGCATCTACTTGTGACGCTGCGCTGAATCCTACCAATGCCAAAACGGCTAATACACTATATTTCATCATCTCTTTCTTCTTGCCTTAGTCTTCGCCGAAATAGCCGGTGAATACTTTACCAATTTAAGATTAAACTCTTCTTCTAGCACCTTTACATAAGGGTCCAATTCATCTCTCCGCGCCACTCGTGCCAACAACACCTTTTCCCGGTGACTCGCATTTACTAAATACAATGCTACGCCTTCTCGTTCTTGATAGCGCATGACGCCTGCATAACTGGTTTGTCGAACGGACTGCTGCTCTCCTAAAATGACTACGGCTGCATTCGGAACGAGGGGTTCCCAACTTCCTAAAGGAATGCCATAAACCGAGTAATAACGAAACATCTTTTGATCCGTACTGCAAAGGGTAGTACCGCGTCGCGCGGTCAGCCCCCAAAGCCCAATCAACCAAAAAACGAAAATTGCCGGATGCATTCCACTAAAGAATGGGAGTATAATGGATACAATGAGTATTAACCAAAACCGAAAAGGCATGGGAAAAACTTTCTCTTTTGGCAACTCAACCCGCATCTATTAACTCTTTAATAAACCCCCGCTGACGCTTGCATTAACAACCCGCAGATATAAGCGCCGTAAGTGCCTAATGCATACCCCAAAACCGCTAGAAGCACGCCAACTGGAGCTAACGCCGGGTGGAAGGCAGCTGCAACAACGGGTGCGCTTGCCGCACCGCCGATATTTGCTTTTGAGCCGACAGCTAGAAAGAAATAGGGGGCACGAATAATCTTTGCAACGATGAACATGAGACCCACGTGTATCATCATCCACACCAATCCCACAGCAAATAACCCGGGTTTGTGGAAAATCTCCATCACGTTCATGCTCATGCCGATAGTGGCAACTAGAATGTAAATAAAAACACTACCCACTTTTGAAGCACCGGCTCCTTCCAATGTGCGGGCTTTTGTAAAGCTTAGTCCAATACCAATAGTAGTCGCAATAACAACCAGCCAAAAGAAGCCAGAGGTCAAGCTGAATTTTGCAAGAATTGGATAGTGCTCACCTATGTATGGTGCTATACCGTCACTCATCCAATGCGCCAAACCGGTCGCTCCAAAAGCCAATGCCAATATGTAAATGAGGTCGTTGAATGAAGTCACCTTGCTAATGCTAGCAGTGTAAGCCTCCATCTTATTCTGCAAGGAATCTACCGCTGAAGCATCGGCCTTGAAGGCTTTGTCAATGTTTTTGTGCTTTGCAACACCGATAAGTAAAAATGCCATCCACAACTCTGCGACTAAAACATCCACAGTAACCATGGCGCTAAAGATATCTTCACTGACTTCGAAAACCTCTTTCATGGCCGCTTGATTCGCGCCACCGCCAATCCAAGAGCCCGCTACAGTAGTCATTCCGCGCCAAATTTCCTCTGGATTAGCGCCTACGATATCCGGAGCAATCACGCTAAATAATAAAATACTTAATGGACCGCCAATCACCACCCCAACTGTACCGGTAAAGAACATAATAAGCGCCTTAGGGCCTAATTTTTTTACCTCGCCAAAGTCAATACTGAGTGTTAATAAAATCAATGCCGCCGGTAAGAGGTAACGGCTCGCCATAAAATACAACCGACTCTGCTTCGGATCTATGATTTCGAACGTGGTGAGTAGGGACGGTAAAAAGTAGCACAATAACAGTGCTGGTATAACGCTATAAAACTTTTTGAACGCCGGATGTTCGCTTTTTGAGGTATAAAAAATAGCGCCCAACATGGCTGCTAATATTCCAAACAACGTGGCATCGTTAGTAATTAAAGGATGAACTTCGTGCATAATTGGGTATTCGTTATTTTTCTAAAATGGCGATTTCCTGTGCTAGTTTTTCCACGTCAAAAGAGTGGCCTCCTTCGTACACGCTCACCGAAGGTTCGAAGTTATACTTTTCTAGGTAGTAGCCTCTCATTTCTTGTTGCTTCTCGGTCGTGATGTATTCGTCTCGTGTTCCAAAACAGGCTTTAAATCTGAGCTCTTCCAATGCTGCTCTATTCGTTTCGTCAAGATCTGGAGGCCAGCTTCCTGCCCAAGCTAATATTGAAGAAGGCTGCACGTCTGGGTGACCTATACAACGCATAATGGTCGCTACGCCCTGCGAAAACGCCACACAATGAATGGTCGCCTTTGGCGCCTGCTGTTTAATCCACTGAAACACAAATCCCAAGTACAGACGCTGGTTAGCGATATCTACCAACCGTTCGTCTTTGGTCATCCATGATGCGCCTACGCGACCGTGAACTCCGTTAAGGTAAAATTTATGTGGACCTTGAGGAAACACAAAGGCGCGCTCTTCTGTGGCCAATGAACGAAAATGCCGCGCAAAGAATTGGACCAATTGGCCATAGCCGTGCAAACCCACCCAAACGTGCTTTGTTGCATCAGACAAGGTCCCAAGCGAGTCTACTCTTTGCTCTTGCGCTACTGGTATCCAGTGCGTTTGATTCATTTAAGCACCGGGGAATTTTGGTTTGCGTTTTTCTAAAAACGCCGTGGTTCCTTCCTTAAAATCTGCGGTTTCAAAACAATCTCCAAAAGCTTGCACTTCCACATCATACCCGATAGCGCCTTCAAGCAAACCTGCGTTTACCGCCTCAATGGCATATCCCATGGCTACAATACTGTTTTTCATAAAGTCATGCGCCATCTTTTCAGCGGTCGATCGAAGCGTTTCTTGCGGAACTACAGCATTTACCAATCCATAACTCAAAGCTGTAGACGCATCAATCATTTTTGCGCTAAATATCATTTCTAAAGCGCGTCCTTTCCCTATGAGCTGTGGTAAGCGTTGTGTGCCTCCGTACCCGGGGATAACGCCTAAGGAGGTCTCAGGAAGACCCATGCGTGCATTATCGGAAGCAATCCGCACATGAGCAGCCATGGCTAATTCTAAACCGCCTCCTAATGCAAATCCATTAATCGCCGCAATGACTGGTTTTGAAAATTCTTCAATCACATTAAATACAGTCGTGTGACCCGTCTTTGCGAGGTCCGATCCTTCCGGACCAGAAAAATCAGCAAATTCTTTAATGTCGGCACCTGCGACAAATGCTTTGTCGCCGGATCCAGTCATAATAACCACCTTAACGGCATCATTATTTCGCATAGATTCAAAAGCCTCGTTAATCTCCGATAACGTTTGTTTGTTTAAAGCGTTGAGTTGTTTCGGTCGGTTAATGACTAACACCGCGATGCCATCAACAATGGTAAGTTGTACGTTTTCCATTTTTAAGATAGGTTGTTTTGCTTTGTAGGTATGGTAATGGTGAAGACGGCGCCTTGTTTCCCGTTTTCAAAAGCAATGGTTCCGCCAAAGTTTTGAATGAGGTTTTTAACCATGGCCAGCCCTAGCCCCATTCCGGAACTTTTCGTTGTAAAATTGGGCTCAAAAACACGTTCTTTCATTTCATCAGGAATACCGGTTCCGTTATCGCTGACCGATATGGTGCCTTTACCTTGTTCTTTTTGAACCCGCACTACAATCTCTGGCTGACGGTCTTCTGGGACGCTTTGTAACGCATTTTTAATAAGGTTGTGAATGATTCTTGACCATTGCTCTTTATCCACACTGGCGTAAACAGGGCCGTCTGAAAGGAATTGAACCCCCCGGTCACTGTACAGTGCAATTGCGCGATTACTTAAATAAGAAATATCGTGTGTTTCCAAACGCAGCGATGGCATTTGGGCAAATCTTGAGAACGCCTCTGCAATGGAGGTCAAACCCTCGATCTCTTCGAGCAAATGCTTTGACATCTCTTGAAGTTCGTCCAGGTCCTTCTCGCGCTGCATCATTTGAAGCGTTAGCTTCATTGGGGTTAACGGGTTTTTAATCTCATGCGCCACTTGCTGAGCCATTTCTTTCCAAGCGCTCTCACGCTCGCTCTTTGCTAGATCAACTGCCGTCTTCTCCAGTTTTTCAACCATCAGGTTGTATTCCTGTATCAATTGACCCATCTCGTCGTTGTGTCGCCAAGTCAATTTTTCATTGCTCTGGTTCAAACGAACCTTCTTCAGCTTCGCCCCAACGATTCTCATGTTTCGGCTGATGTAATTAGACAATATTAAGGCAAGCACAATCCCTATCAATAGTAAGAGGACGTATATAAAGCCCAGCTGACGGAGGAACTGATAATCCTCATCAGGAATAAGGTTATCGTTTACTGCATAAGGAATGCGTATGATAAGCTCTACTGAATTATTCGGGCTAACAATATTTCCTGTGCCTATCAAAAAACCTTCTGTTGCTTCTATCGCATACTCTGATTTCGGTTTACGCGTCAGTGAGCTTAATTCTACCCATGATGGAAATAATTCGTCGGACGCTTCAAACACATGGCTTCTTGCCAATAGCGCACCATTCGGATGATAGAGCCCCAGGTCTAATTTATGAATGGATCCTATCTCGTCCATTCTAGTTCCAAGTACTGTTTTCCATTGAGTTGGTGACAACTCTAGGCCCTGATAGCCGCTGGTGATGTAGTCGATATGTGAAGAAATAGCCTTTGCTTTTCGCTCTAATCGTTCGTAATGGTAATTCTTGTTTTCCGCTTTAAAGTGGTACAGTGAAAACGTTCCCGTTAGCACGAAAGCCACGAGAAGAATCATCATCATGAATAAAAAAGTACGGACCCGAATGGTTAAGACTGCCATGTTTCTAAATTAAGGCAATACTCGCAGGTCGGAAAGGCTAATTGTGGATATTTCTACAACCCAAATTTTTCGCGGAGTGGGCGTGTAGGTATGATGATCTTTCCTCCTAATTTACTGTTAACGACTTCCCCAGACTTGAGCAAACGCTGTGCAGTGGCACGAGAAATATCAAAAAGCTGCATGAGTTCAGCTACACTGATAAACTCCTTTTGGAGCAATTCAGATTGTGACATGGTACTTAGGTAATGGTTTGAGTCTCTAAAATATACAGAAATTCTATTCTTCTGCTAGTTAGGTCTCTTTTACCACAGCATTTGTCTCGATTGAGCCTATTAACCAAAAAAAACCCGCAGTTTACACCGCGGGTTGTACTGTTTTTATGGGGTTTCTTAACCCGCTAGGGCATCTGCACCACCCACAATCTCTAAGATTTCGTTGGTAATCGCAGCCTGACGTGCCTTGTTGTATTCGAGCTTCAAATCTCCCTGTAGTGCTTTTGCATTGTCGGTTGCTTTGTGCATTGCCGTCATGCGCGCACCGTGCTCTGATGCATTCGCATCAAGAAGCGCTGCAAAGAACTGAGTCTTGAGTGATGTAGGAATCAAATCGGCCAAAATTTCTTGCATCGAAGGCTCATAGATGTACTCTGTGTTATCAACCACTTCTTCAGTACCTAACTGCTCTTCCATGGCTATGGGCAAAAATTGCTCTGCCTGCGGCTCTTGAACTGCTGCGTTTTTAAACGAATTGTATACAATAACTACTTTATCGAATTCACCTGCAACGAAGCCGTCCATTAACGACTGTGCTTCTTGCTTTGCGCCCTCAAAGGAAATATCGTCCCAAAGAGCAGTGTTGCTGCTTACTTTGCGTGAATCGTTTTTAAACGCATCGTGCGCCTTCTTTCCAACCGTAGCAATAGTGTATTCGCCAGGATTAGCAACCATATAGCTCTTTGCCTTTTTGACAACGCTGGAGTTAAATCCGCCACAAAGACCTCTATTCGAAGAAATCACCACCAAACGCACACGGTTGCCATCGCGTACTTCACCGTATGCGTTTTCGCTACTGTCCAATGTACTGGATGCCTTCTGAAGAATTTCAGTCAACTTAGAAGCATAAGGACGCATCTGAACAATCGCATCCTGCGCTTTCTTCAATTTTGCAGCACTCACCATCTTCATCGCTGAAGTGATTTTCATTGTACTACCAATGGAAGTAATTCTGTTTCTAAGCTCTTTTAAGTTCGCCATAGGAGGTTCGTTTTTCCTTCCGTAAGGGAGGTTAAATTACGCTTCGTAGTTAGGTAATACTTCCGCAATAGACGCTTCAATAGCGCCGATCTCTGCGTCCGTCCACTTGCCACCAGCGATGCTGTTAAGCGCGTCTTTCTTGTTTCCTTCCATGTATTCGATAAGTGCACTTTCAAATGCCTTTACCTTGTTTACTGGAACCTTGTTTAATTTTCCTTTTGTACCTACGTAGATGATCGCTACTTGGTGTGCAACTGACATCGGTGCATTCACACCTTGCTTCAGAATCTCTACGTTACGCTCACCTTTGTTAATTACCGACATTGTCGCAGCGTCAAGGTCAGATCCAAACTTAGCAAACGCTTCTAGTTCGCGGTACTGTGCTTGGTCAAGCTTCAATGTTCCCGACACCTTCTTCATTGGCTTGATCTGAGCCGATCCACCCACACGAGATACAGAGATACCAACGTTAATCGCTGGACGTACCCCTGAGTTGAACAAATCAGCCTCCAAGAAGATCTGACCGTCCGTAATAGAAATTACGTTCGTAGGAATGTAGGCAGATACATCACCTGCTTGTGTTTCAATAATGGGGAGTGCAGTCAAAGAGCCGCCACCTTTTACCTTGTCTTTCAGCGACTCAGGAAGGTCATTCATTTGTGAAGCAATAGTATCGTCAGCGATCACTTTTGCTGCGCGCTCCAATAATCTTGAGTGCAAATAGAATACATCACCCGGGTATGCCTCGCGACCTGGTGGACGACGTAGCAACAATGAAACCTCACGGTAGGCTACAGCCTGCTTTGAAAGGTCATCATAGATGATCAAACCTGGACGACCTGTATCGCGGAAATACTCACCGATTGCTGCACCAGCAAATGGCGCGTAGAACTGCATAGGTGCAGGGTCAGAAGCGTTCGCGGCAACAATCGTAGTGTACTGCATTGCACCGGCGTCTTCCAGCGTCTTGGCAATACCTGCAACCGTAGAGCCTTTCTGGCCTACAGCAACGTAGATACAGTATACTGGCTCGCCTTTATCGAAGAACTCTTTCTGGTTAATAATAGTATCGATCGCAACAGTAGTCTTACCTGTCTGACGGTCACCGATAATAAGCTCACGTTGGCCACGACCAATTGGAATCATTGCATCAATTGACTTGATACCTGTTTGCATTGGTTCGTTTACCGGCTGACGGAAAATTACCCCAGGTGCTTTACGCTCCAATGGCATTTCATAGGTTTCGCCCTGAATCGGTCCTTTACCGTCAATGGGTTTACCCAGTGTGTCCACTACACGACCCACAACTCCCTCACCTACGTTGATAGACGCGATAGTGTTAGTGCGTTTAACCGTGGTTCCCTCCTTGATGTCCGTAGACGGAGCGAGCAATACGATACCGACGTTGTCCTCTTCTAGGTTCAAAACGATACCTTTTTGGCCGTTTTCGAACTGTACCAACTCACCTGATTGAGCGTTTGCCAAACCGTAAGCGCGCGCAATACCATCACCTACTTCAAGTACGGTACCCACTTCGTTTAGGTCAGCGCCATCGCTAAAACCTGATAACTGTTGCTTAAGGATTGCTGAAATTTCAGCTGGATTTACTTCTGCCATGATCCTCTATTTAAGGTCTTTGTTTTTCTATTGTAATGCTTGGTTGCTAATCAATCATTGCGTTGCGCAATGCTCTTAGTTTACCGGAAATTGTATTATCTAACTGGTATCCTTCCACTTCTAACTTCAGTCCACCGATAACGGTAGCGTCGACTTCTTCAGTAAGTAACACCTCTTTGCTCAATTGGCTCGATAATTTCGAAACCAACTTTTCTTTATCGCTTGGAGACAAAGCAACTGCACTCACCACGTGAGCCTCAATGATTCCTTTGTGCGCCAAAACGTCTTTTTCAAACTTCTCACAAACTTTAGCCAAATGCTCTTCACGGCCGTTGTTGGTAAGCAGCATGATGAAACCCTCGAAAAGTTCACTCACCTTTCCACCGAAGACCTCTTTTAAGATCGCCTGCTTCTTGTCTGCTTTAACGACTGGGTTTTTAAGCAATAAAGCCAACTCTCCAGATGCTAAAACCGATTCCTTAGTTAAAACTGCATCTGCACGAACGACGTCTAATACGTTTTGTTCAATCGCCAATTCTAGTAAGGCCTTGCTGTAACGGGTTGCGACTCTTGGGTAATTCATACCTGTTCTTAGTTGAATTTCACGTCTTCAATGATCTTACCAATCATTGCAGTTTGCTTGTTTTCAGCGCTCAACTCCTGGCCCAAAATCTTTTCAGCGACATCGATGCTCAGTGAGGCCGCCTGATTCTTAAGCTCCGCAATTGCAGCCGTTTTCTCCGCTTCAATCGCCGCTTTTGCAGACACAATCGCCTTATCCGCTTCTGTAGCCGCTGCCTCTTTTGCCTCAGTAATCATTTTGTTTTTCATGTCACGCGCCTCTTTCAAGATGCGTTCACGCTCTTCACGCGCTTCTTTCAAAATGGCCTCGTTGCTCTGTTGCAACGACTGCATTTCAAGGCGTGCTTTCTCAGCTTCCTTCAAAGCGTCTTCTATAGACTGTTCTCTCTCGTTTACCGCGTTCAAAATAGGCTTCCATGCGTACTTTTTAAGTACGAAGATCAGAAGTATAAACACTAGCGATTGCCAGAAGAATAGTCCTATCGAGAAGTCATTAATTAGCTTGTCCATATTTTTTGATTCAAATCAAATCTATAATTAGGAAAAATAGACGGTGCAACCAATCGTTGCAGCCGTCTACCTCATTGTCTTAAGCTGCGAAAAGTGCCGCAAAACCGATACCCTCGATAAGTGCAGCAGCAATAATCATAGCTGTTTGGATTTTACCAGATGCTTCAGGTTGACGACCGATAGCTTCCATAGCTGAACCACCGATTCTACCGATACCCATACCAGCACCGATTACGATCAAGCCTGCACCTACAATAGTTGGAATTTCCATAGTATATAAAATTTAATTAATACTCTTAGTTAGTGATGGTCGTGCTCTTCAACGGCTGCACCGAAATACAGAGACGCCAACATGGTAAAAATGTATGCCTGCAAAGCTGCTACTAGCAATTCTAGAACATACAGGAACAAGGTTAATCCAGTAAACGGCACCGCAGCAGTGTACGATGCAAATATGTAGATTAACCCTAGAATGCTCATAATCACAACGTGACCAGCGAGCATGTTTGCGTAAAGACGAATGGTCAATGAGAACGGCTTCACAACCAATCCAATCAATTCGATTATTGCTAAAACGGGACGCAGTAATACCGGTACACCTGGCATCCAGAAAATGTGCATCCAGTAATCTCTTTTACCACTAAACTGAGTGATAAAGAACGTCATCAAGGCCAAAGAAACCGTCACGGCAATGTTTCCTGTAACGTTTACACCTAAAGGCGTCATTCCAGCAAGATTCAAAAACCAAATAAAGAAGAAGATTGTAAGCAAGAAGCTCATGTAACGCTTGTAATGCTTTTCGCCAATGTTTGGAATTGCAATCTCATCTCTAATCAAAACAATGAGCGGTTCTAGGAATCGACCCGCTTTACTAGGCACCAAACTGTTTTTATAGGTCTTTGCAACGCCTCTGAACAAAAAGAACATAAACACTGCCATGAAAATGATCATGAACACGTTCTTAGTGATCGAGAAATCTAATGGCTTAATGTGGTGGCCCGCCTCGTCAAGCAACATATTGCCTTCCGCGTCCGTCTTATAAATTTTATTGTGGTGAATCTTATAGTGCTCACCGTCTACCGTTGCAACCGATTCTCCATGGTGGAATTTCGCTGAAGAAAAAACTTTCAATCCATTATCGATAAGAATAACCGGTAGTGGAAAACCAACCGGGCCAACAATGTGAAAATCATAAGAGTCCGCGAGGTGGTGTTCAACCGTTTGCTTTACGACCGCTTTTCTTCCTTCAGTATCTGATGCCGGCACAAATTCTCCGTGCCCATGGCTTTCTGAATGTGCTTCCTCAGTGTCGGATTCTACACCATGCGCTTCGTTGTTGTGAGCATCGTTTTGATGTGTGTTCTCAAGATGTGCACTCTCTTGACCGTGGCTTTGGGCTGCCGCTGGTGCTGAGAAGAACATTAAGCCCACGAAGGCTGATAAGGCAGTAAACTTAGAAATCATACAATTTTTGCATTTTCCGTTTCCGGAATTTTAGCGGCTTAAAATCGGGGCAAAACTAGTGAAGAATCTTCACGCCTTAAAAGAAAAGGTGCTATTTATTATGAGTTATCCACAGGGGTGGGATTTCGCTGCTGCAAAACGGGACTAACGACCTGCTTAATAGCAATTTATCTGATCAAATCAAACCACCTATTCACGGTTCAAAATACGGGCTAAAAAGACGGTTTCAACCAGGGTAGAGAGCGCATATGGAACGAAGAATAATAGGAACTCCGCTTGAGTAAGCTCACCGTCTGCGCGAAAGGAGGGATAAAAGACAATAAAGAAGGTTAAGAACTTAAGGCCTGTCCCTGCCATAAATAGAAACCCCAGCTTCTCAATATGCCTTCGTCTCCATCGAAATAAGAAGGCAAATATTACTGCTGCTAGAGCATGGTTAACGAGGTAGGAGTAGGCCAGCGGACCTGTTATTTGTAAACCCGTTATCGCTGACTGTACAAAAGCACCTAGTAGTGCCACAACCAACAAGGTCGCATAAAATCGGAGGGCTCTAGGATCCGTCATTAATCCTTTGGCATTTCTTTAATGAGTTGGTAAAAGGAAAGTGCAACCGCTGCTAGAATACAAGCCATGGTATACCAATTTTTGTCTGACGGGTATTTGGCATCAAGATATTTTCCCAGTTCAGAACCGGCATAAATGAGTACAGCCATTTGCACACCTAGGGATGCAAAACGTAAAAATTTACGATCGTTTTTTTCTGGAGAAACAGCCATACGGGGCTGGTTTAGGCGGTTTTTGTCACAGTAGAGTCCGCTTCGCCCACCTTCTTCATGAGCACTCCCATGCTTACAGAACCATTGATTTCAGCACCTGGCTCTACGGCCAATTTCTCAACCTGTACTTTTCCTTTCACTTTCGCCGAAGCTGAAAGTGATAACGTCTGAGCAACACTGAGCGTACCTTCTAGTTGACCTGCGATAGCCGCGTTTTTGCACTCGACCTCGCCTTCCACTCGACCGTGTTCGCCAATGACCAATTTCCCGGTAACCTTCATGTTTCCAGCTACTTTTCCGTCAACTCGAATGTCTCCATCCGAAACCACATCACCTGTAATACTCGTGCCTGCCAGAATTCTATTCGATGCCTGAGCTTGTTCTGGGTACTTTTTAGCGGATGAAATCATAATGTATCAAAATATTGGAGGTACTCTTTAAGGACCTTGTCTCTATAAACTTTGCCAAAGTTCGGATTATTTATGTAAAAACCAGCACTTTGAGCCTTTGGATAGTATTGTTCCATTAATGTTCCTTGTTGATTGAAGGTGTTTAGGTACACGACAGCCTTCTCTTTCGTACGCAAACCACTTACAATAATGAGCTGCGTGTTCTGGTCGTAGAATATGTTTTGGATGCGAAGGTTGTCAAACTTGAAAAACTCTTTGTTGAAATCTGCAAGCGCATTACGCAACTCGTTAATATTTGAGTTTTCGGCGGGAATCGCTAAGATAAATTTATGTGGCGCATTGTCTTGGCGCTGGAAATCTACCTTATTCACTTTTAGGTCTCCCATTCCGCGATTTGGCCCTTCCTCACTTCCGCGCTCCTCGTCTTGCAGCATGCTTAAAAGCTGAGCGGCGCGAGTAGCTTCTTCTGTTCCTGAATACATTTTAACCACTTCTTGGAGCGATTCGATAGTCGCCTCCGCGTCTCCGGAAGTGCCTGTAATGTATGCTGATAGTAGGCCTGTTTTGGGTAAAAGCGCGCTATTCGGGTAAGTTATGGTGAACGTATGAAGTAGCGCTGTCGCTGATTTAAATTGACCCGATTCATACGCGACAAACGCAGCATCATAGGCTTCTTGCTCTTCTAAAGGGATTTTAGGGCCTTTCTTTTCACCGCGCAATAAGGCCGCATAAGGGCTGTTCTCGTAGTTTGTCAAAAGAACAGATTTTGCCGCTTCACTTTTATCTTCTGCTTCTTGTTCGTTGAAAAGTAAATATTGGCCATATAGAACTTTCGGCGTCGTCTGTGCAAAAGACTCAAACTCATTCATGTAGTCTGCCCATGCCAATTCAGCTTCATTGTTGTCCTTAAGTCCGTCTTTATAAATAAACCCTAATTCACTTTTAGCAACGGCTTCTCGCTGCAAGCTGGCTTTTAAATCGTCGTCTGTTTTTAAAACACGGGCGAGGTAATAATCCACGCTATTTTCATCGCTCGGCAACAATGCCTTAGTAGAGTCACTTGTAGTGGAGTCCGTCGTCTCTGTCTGTTGCACGGCAAACCCTTGTACTGGCTTGTCCTTTGTTCGCCAGTGGTCTTCTAGTGTTCGGTTTCCCCACGTGCGTTTAAATGCCGCCACACCCTTTGCTCGAACGGTTGGGTTGTAAAAATACCATTGTCCAGAGCCTCCACCTGCCTGTGGACCCGCATCCGCTAAAAGGGCGTTTTCCGCTGCGCGCATTGCTGCAATTTCAGCGCGCCTTGCTGCCTCCTCTTCTCGAGCCTGCTTAGCCTCTATGTAGTCTTCAAATTTTTGTCGCAAAGCCTGATCGTTCAACCCGTACATCGACTGAAGACTGTCTTCAAGAGCCACAACGTTTAGCTGGGCTACCAAATCATTTAATACAGAGGTGCGCTCTTCAAGAGTATCTAACCCTGGATAATTCATTGGTAGAACGGCGATAGCGCTATCGTAATACGCTTGAGCGTTAACAAACGATTTAAAATCAAATGCAATTCCAGCCAATTTTAAATAGCTTTTCCCTTTTTGACGTGCGTTGTCTACAGATGCGGCGATACTCTTACGAAGGTTAACCTCAGCCTCAGGGTAATACTCTAGGTCCAATTCTTTCAAGGCCCATACATAATAAATCTGATCGCGATACGTGATGTTTTTATCGTCCCTAAGCATCTTATTCAATGCCTTCTCAATGATGCTAATGTCTTCCATAAAAACATCAAAATTCTCTGCTCGCTTGATTTGCGCAGAAAAAGTGATGTCATAATCGTCAGGGTGAAGTTTCAGCACGTCTTCATAGGCTAATGCGCTCTCATAGCCTTTACCAAGCTTTGCTAAAAACTGCGCGTTGAGATACGTCAGCCGTACCTTTTCAGACTTTACACTAGCACTCTGTGCTGCTGCTGCAACCCAGCCCTGCGCCTCTGCCCACTGTTCTTGTGAAAAATGGAAATAGGCCATTGTCTTTTGCGCCTGGTGTAATTCAGCTTTAGGAAGATTTTTCGTGTAGAGTTCGTCCAATTGCTGTTCGGCCTGAAAGAAGTTTTCCATCCGAATATGCGTCTGTGCTGCCAAAAGCTTTGCCCAAAAAACCTCATCTTCTGCCAGCTCGATACGACCGAAATTATCTTCTATATACGATGTTGCCTCAAGGGTTTGTATCAACTCATGCTTATAAAATCGACTTCGCGCAATTAATAGATATGCTTTAAAAACGTAGTCGTTCTTCTGTTTACCGGCAAAGACCATGCTGTGCTTCTTCACCACTTTCGCGCTCTTCTCAATGGCGCGGTCCATTTTCGAAAATAACCCGGGCGCTTGGTCTGCGTCTGGCCAAAAGTAAATGGGTAAGAATTGTTCAAAATCCCACTCTTCGCCGTTTTGAAACTGTTCTACAGCCTCGTCAAAAGCCTCCTCACCATTAAAGTATGCATTGTAATGTGCGGTTACTTCGTGGTACTTTCTGTTCACCCAACGGTCCTTAGTCGTAGAACAAGAGGCTAATAAAAGTGCAGCCGCGAATGCAAAAAGTCGTTTGGTATAAAACATATTTCTAATAACGCCCTAAAATTATTTTATTTCACGCCCCGAGAGAAATTCAGAGCACGATATTTGTCTTTAATCATGGCAACAGAAAAAACGAAACAAAAACGCGTAGAGCGGTGGCGTAATAAATTTCGCTTGGTCATTCTGAATGACGATACCTTCGAGGAGCTCTTAACCCTTCGCCTTAGCCCACTGAACGTTTTTACGTTCAGTGTTTTCGCTATTGTTTTTACTATTACAATCACTTCTATCGTCATTGCTTTTACGCCATTAAAAGAATTGGTTCCTGGTTATGCTTCTTCTAAAATTCGTCGTCAAGCCATAGAACTAAGCTTAAAAACAGACAGTTTGGAAGGTGTTTTGCGCCAAAATGAGCGTTATGTGAGCGGAATTCAGCGAATTTTGCAAGGAGAAGTAATAGATTCCGTTGTTCGGGATGTCGCGTCTGAAGATACCACTGCTAATACCGCTGTTTTGCTCTCAAGCCCTAGTCCAACGGATAGTGCGTTTAGAGAATGGGTAGAAGATGAAACCGCCTTTAGCTTAGAGCAAAGCGCTGCAGAATTGGACATTCCACAACTATTAGCGCCTGTAGAAGGTGTAGTAACGTCTTCTTTTGACCGCACAACGGGCCACTTTGCAGTAGATGTCGCTTCCACAAAGAACGCGCCGATCAAGTCTTGTTATGAGGGCATCGTGGTTTTTGCAGACTGGACCAGCGAAAATGGGCACATTATTATAATCCAACACGAAAACAACCTTGTAAGCGCCTACAAACACAACAGTGCGTTACTTAAAGAGGTCGGCGAATACGTTCGAAGCGGTGAGGCCATTGCAATTATTGGCAACAGCGGTGAAAACTCAACAGGTCCTCATCTTCATTTCGAGCTCTGGTACGACGGCAGCGCTATAAACCCAGAGGACTATATAAAGCTTTAAATCGACTCTTCGTATCCAGCATCTACTGGCAGGCCTTTCTTTTTACTTTCAATCACCGCCAATGCATCGCAACGTTCGTTTTGCGGATGGTTATTGTGGCCCTTTACCCATTGAAACGTAGGATTGTATTTTTTGAGCAGTGGCAGTATTTGACGCCATAAATCTGGATTTTTTTTGTCCTTGAAGCCTTTTTTAACCCACGAGAACAACCAGCCCTTGTTAACGGCATCCACGACATATTTACTATCGCTCACTACCACAACTTCGATTTTGTCGCTTTTGAGCTCACGAAGACCTTGAATTACGGCGAGCAATTCCATGCGGTTGTTTGTGGTAAGCCGAAAGCCTCCGCTCAGTTCTTTTTGATGGCCGGCACTACTCTCTAAAACAACTCCATAACCTCCTGGTCCTGGGTTGCCGCTTGCTGCTCCGTCAGTATATATCGTTACTCTCAATTGCTTAGTGCCATTTGTTCGATCCACCCTTCAACGGTAGGACCATAATATTCCAGCTCCAGTTCTCGAACGCTTGCCTCAATGGTTTCTGGTGAAGATCCTGGTTCAATTTCTACCCCATATTGCGCGATTATAGCTCCTTCATCATAGGATTCATTCACTAAGTGTATTGTGACGCCTGTTTCATGCACTCCGGATTTACTAACTGCTCTATGGACGTGTTTACCGTACATGCCTTTCCCTCCAAAGTTTGGCAATAATGCGGGGTGAATGTTCAACATTCGCCCATTGAATGCCAGTGTCCATTCCTTGGGTATCATTTGCAAATAACCCGCTAACAAAACCAGGTCTGCCCTTTCTTTCAAAATAGTTAAAACCGCATCGCTTTCTGCGTTCGATGAAAAGACCTCAACAACAACATTTAATCGGTTAGCGCGCTCAATTACGCCTGCTTTTGGGTTGTTCGTAACTATTAAATTTACCCTAGCAGCACCGGATTGCTCGAAATAACGAACTAATGATTCCGCGTTACTTCCTGAACCTGAGGCAAGTATGGCTATTCTTAACATGATTTTCGTACCTTGAAGACGCAAATTTAAGCCGAGATATCCGCTGTGGGGGATAACTAAAGTTTTATTTTCTTTGTGGCGATTATTAAACTATTCTAATCATGTCTGAAATTGCAGGAAAAGTAACAGCTATCATCGTTGACAAACTAGGTGTCGACGAAAACGAAGTTAATGCAGATGCTAGCTTCACTAACGACCTAGGTGCGGATTCGCTAGACACCGTTGAATTGATCATGGAATTCGAAAAAGAATTTGATATCCAGATCCCTGACGATCAAGCTGAAAACATTGGCACAGTAGGTCAAGCTATCTCTTACATCGAGGAAGCTTTAGCATAAGCAAAAGTCTTTTTTTATGAGCCTGAAACGCGTAGTAGTAACAGGGCTAGGTGCGCTCACGCCTGTGGGCAACACAGCCGAAGAAACTTGGACGAATCTCCTTGCTGGAAAATCCGGTGCCGGACCCATCACGAGATTTGATGCCTCATTGTTTAAAACACACTTCGCGTGTGAGGTAAAAGATTTTATTCCCAACGACTTGCTAGACCGCAAGGAAGCTCGTCGTATGGATCGCTTTACACAATTCGGAATGGTAGTAGCTGACGAAGCTATTGCCGATTCCGGGTTGGATTTTGAAAAAGAAAACCCTGATCGTATTGGTGTTATCTGGGGTTCTGGTATCGGCGGTATTGATACATTCTTTGACCAAGTCAAAGGATTTGTAGAAAACGATCTCAATCCTCGTTTTAATCCTTTTCTCATACCGATGATGATTTCAGACATTACGCCTGGTCGAATCTCTATGAAACACGGATTACGTGGTCCCAACTATACCACTGTAAGCGCTTGTGCTTCTTCTACAAATGCGCTTATTGATGCGTTTAACTTAATCCGACTTGGCAAAGCAGATGTCATCGTTAGCGGTGGTTCAGAAGCGGCCATTAACCCTGTAGGGATGGGAGGGTTCAATGCAATGAACGCGCTATCTACAAGAAACGACGATCCAACAACCGCCTCTAGGCCATTCGATGCCGAGCGCGATGGATTCGTGATGGGCGAAGGTGGTGCTGGCATCATTTTAGAAGAATACGAACACGCAAAAGCACGCGGTGCAAAGATTTACGCAGAGATGGTTGGCGGCGGGCTAAGTGCCGACGCACATCACCTTACTGCCCCGCACCCAGAAGGTTTGGGCGCGCGCAACGTAATGGCAAACGCTATTGATGATGCCGGCCTGAAACCAGAAGATATAGATTACGTAAACGTTCACGGTACATCAACACCACTAGGTGATATTGCTGAAACGAAGGCCATCCAAAAGGTCTTTGGAGAACATGCTTACAATCTGAATATTTCATCTACGAAAAGTATGACCGGTCACCTCTTAGGTGCTGCAGGTGCTGTTGAGGCGATGGCTTCTATCATGGCTATTCATACGGGAATGGTTCCACCGACCATCAACCACTTCAACGACGATGAAAACCTTGATCCTAAACTTAACTTTACTTTCCATTCGGCTCAGGAGAGAGAGGTTAGAGCAGCGTTGAGCAACACCTTCGGTTTCGGGGGTCACAACGCCTCTGTCCTCTTCAAGAAAGCTGAATAGATGAGTAGATTTTCCCAGGTATTTCTTTCTTTAAAACCGTCCCGGTTCAAAAATGAAATCAAGGGAATCGTTGGGTATTGGCCCAAAGACCTTTCATTATATAAACTTGCCCTTCGTCATTCAAGCGCCTATCCTTTTCGCAAAAAGAAAGGTGAGCGCAACAACGAGCGCCTAGAATATTTAGGAGATGCCGTTATTGATTTGGTAGTGGCCGAAGCGCTGTTTTACAGGTTTCCAAAAGAAGATGAGGGGTATTTAACCAAACTCCGTAGCAAATTAGTTTCGCGAAATAACCTTAACAGAGTTGCCGACGAATTGGGCCTGCCTAATCTGTTGGTGGCCAACTTAAAGGGCAATCACGGCGACAGTATCTACGGCGATGCGCTAGAGGCTTTGGTAGGAGCTGTTTATATAGATCTTGGGCTTAAAAAGACTCAGTTTTTCGTCATGAGAACTATTGTCATCCCGTTTATAGAAGACGCTGATTTATTATTGACCACTCACAATTATAAAAGTGAAGTCATTGAGTATTTCCAGTCGAAAAAACTCAGTTTCCGCTTTGAAGAATTGGCCAGACTCGGCGAGCAACACAACAGCACCTTTACGATGGGTCTGTTCGTCGGTGATGAGCTTGTTGCTCAAGGGGAAGGAAGTTCAAAGAAAAAAGGTGAGGAAGCAGCGGCAAAGATCTTTTACAATCAAACAGCGGAGTTAACAAATGGCTAGAGTTAAACACATAGACGCACTGTCTCAGCTGAAGATGAACTTCAGCGCTGTAGGTGTTCGCTCGCCTCTAAAAGATTATGAATTAGCCTATTGGTTAAATATTCAATACGGAATGCGGTTGGTCTGCAGGCCTGAACCAGAAGACGAATGGGAAAATAATGTTGTTTGGGAATACAACGTTTTTGACGGCTCAGACCCCTTTGGTGAGGTTTTGTGCATGGTTGCAAATTTGAGCTCTGGAGCGCAAACCCAAGCTGAAGAAGCCTGGAGCTTGTTTGATAGTATTCCCGAAAAGCACCTTTTACCCTCTGTCAAACACTGGGACTACGTTTTAATGGTGGAAAACGCGGACTTTGCGTTCGATCTAGAAACCGTCCTAAAAAGAAACGAAAGAATCACAACTGCTCAATATTTTGAGGCACACACACAACTAACACAACGAGAAACACATTTATTGTATGAAATTAGAAACCTCTAACAACACGAAAATTGTTGCAACCATGGGGCCTGCATCGTGGCATAAAGATGTCATGAAGGACATGATTATCGCTGGTGTAAACGTATTCCGGGTGAATTTTTCGCACGGGGATCACGAAACACACCGTCGTACCATTCGTTTGGTTAAAGAACTAAACAGCGAGTTCAATTGCAAAACGGCTGTACTTGCAGATCTTCAGGGGCCAAAACTTCGCATAGGCGACGTTGAAGAAGGTGCTGTTATCAACGAAGGAGATACCTTAACGTTCACGACCAATAAAGTCGAGGGTACTGCAGAGTTGGTGTACATGAATTACCAAAAGTTTCCCCAAGACGTCAATACTGGCGAGCATATTTTGCTTGACGATGGTAAGTTGATGTGTGAGGTTTTGGAGACCAACAAAAAGGACACCGTGGTTACTAAGGTGATTCAAGGGGGTCCGCTTAAAAGCAAGAAAGGGGTTAATCTCCCAAATACGAAAGTCAGCTTGCCGTGTTTGACAGAAAAGGACCTTAAAGATGTTGTGGTCGCGATGGAAGAGGGTGTTGAGTGGATTGGCTTGAGCTTTGTTCGCGATGCCGACGACGTCAATGAATTGCGCAGAATCATAAACGACTTTGGTTCGTTTGCTAAAATTGTCTCTAAAATTGAAAAGCCTGAGGCCGTCGTAGATATCGATAAAATCATTGATGCTACAGATGCTATTATGGTTGCTCGCGGTGATCTAGGTGTTGAAATTCCTTACTCTTCGGTACCAATGGTGCAAAAGATGATTGTAGAGAAGTGCCATTTAAAAGCCAAGCCTTGTATCATTGCTACACAAATGATGGAAAGCATGATCGATAGCCAAAGTCCGACTCGTGCTGAGGTTAACGATGTAGCAAACTCTGTATGTGACGGCGCAGACGCAGTAATGCTGTCTGGAGAGACGTCCGTAGGTAAATTCCCAGCGAAGGTTGTAGAGACCATGGCAAATATTGTGGCTCATGTGGAATCAACATTCGATGTTAGGCCAAATATTGAAAACGAACCCTCCGTTAAAAATGAGCGCTACATCACCAAAACCATCTGTTATAACGCAGCTAAAATTGCTGATCAAATTGATGCTGCGGCCATTTTAACGATGACCTTCAGTGGTTATACCGCGCTTAAAATTGCAGGACACCGTCCCAAGACAAAAATTATCGTATTCACTGCCAACCGTCAAATCATGAATCAAATGTCATTGGTTTGGGGAGTAGAGGCCTTCTTCTACGATAAAATGGAAAGCACTGATCAGAGCTTTAGGGATATTAAAGCGATCTTAAAAGAGAGCGGCACCGTTAAAGGTGGTGATCTTATTGTGAATATAGCCTCTATGCCAATCCAAGAACGCGGATTCACGAACATGCTTAAAATATCCGCTATTGACTAGGCGGCCTAAATTTGTTTATCCTTGAAAAGCCCGGCGTTCGTTGGGCTTTTCTTATTTTAACTGTATGGAGCACACACAACATTTATGGAAAGAGCAGGAGCATACGTTGCGACGATCGTTCGTCTTTCCAACATTTCTTACAGCAATTGATTTTGTAAATAAGGTAGCGGCCCTTTCCGAAAAACACCACCATCATCCGAACATATGCGTTGATTATACATATATACATTTGTCTCTTTCTACACACGATGATGGGAATATCGTTACCGAGAAAGACCACGAATTGGCTCGAGCTATAGACCTTCTTTATCGATCTAATAAACGCTACGCTACTAGCTAGAGCCCTGTCTTAAATTGTTCTAAAAAGCGCTTATCGTTTTCCGTGAATAAGCGAATATCTGGAATTTGATAGCGGTTCATAGCAATTCGTTCAATGCCCATTCCAAAAGCATATCCTGTATAAACCTCTGGATCAATACCGCTAGCGCGTAAAACATTAGGATCTACCATGCCGCAGCCCATTACCTCAAGCCAGCCCGTACCTTTTGTTATTTTATAGTCTATTTCGTTTTCTAGGCCCCAATAAACATCTACCTCGGCACTGGGCTCTGTAAACGGGAAGTACGATGGTCGCATGCGAATTTTAGCCTTGCCGAAAAACTCCTTGGCAAAGTACATAAGCACTTGCTTTAAATCTGCGAAGCTCACGTCTTTATCTATATACAGCCCTTCGATTTGGTGAAAAATACAATGGCTTCGTGCGCTTATTGCTTCATTTCTAAAAACGCGACCAGGACTAATCGTACGAATAGGAGGCTCGTTATTTTCCATAGCGCGAACCTGCACGCTAGAGGTGTGTGTTCTTAATGCCCAGTCTGGATGACGCTGAACAAAGAAAGTGTCTTGCATGTCACGCGCAGGGTGCTCCTGCGGAAAATTAAGGGCAGTAAAATTATGCCAATCATCTTCTACCTCAGGGCCTTCACTCACGTTAAAACCGATGCGCTTGAAAATATCTACAATCTCATCTTTAATGGCATTAATTGGGTGAATTGCTCCCATTTCTTGTGGTCGACCTGGCCGGGTTAAATCGCCATTTTGCCCCAGGACCGTGGTAGACTCTAATTCCTCTAAGGCCCCTTTGTGCTTGGCCTCGGCAAGGTTTTTCAAGGTGTTTAGTGCAGCACCAAATGCTTTTTTCTCATCTGCCGGAACTTCTCTGAACGCTGTAAAAAGCTCCTGAATAGAGCCCTTTTTGCTTAGGTACTGTAAACGGAAAATTTCAGCTTCTTCCTTGTTAGTGAGGGAGGTAGCTTCAACCTGACTTTTTAAATTTTCGACTCTTTCCAGCATAATTGGCCGTTCTAATACGTTAGCTTTGTTGTAGATTTGGCGAAATTACAGAATTCCCCGCATGAAACGATTTATTCTTTTAGTACTCATTGGATTTGTTCTCACCTCCTGTCAAGAAGAGGTGGTTGACGAATACTTCGTGAAAGTAAAAGTAGTTAATGAGAATGGCGTGCCTATTCAAAATGCTGCTGTTAAAATGTTTGCGCCTGTCGCGGGCGCTACAGAGTGGTACAATTTCACGGATCCTAGTGGTGAACTTATCTTTCGTTCTGGGTTCGAAGCATACTACGACCTCAAAGCCTGGAAAATGATTTATGAAGGCTGTAACTACGTTCGACTTGTAAAAGGCGAGACAGTTGAAGTAAATGTTGTAATTTACCCCATCGGCGAACCAAACGGCTGTGTAGAATAATGAAACGTATTATTGCTTTTTTTGCTTTTTCAGCGCTGCTCCTTACTGGATGTCAGATAGAAAACCCTACTTATCCTTTTAGAATTAAAGTAACCAACCCTAACGGTGTTGCCATACAAAACGTAACCGTGGAGGCCTCTGTTGACGTTCCTGGATACCGTGAAGAAGCTTATTTCATGGGTGTAACGGGTCTCGACGGCATTGTGGAGTTCGAATACGATTACGAAGCGGTGTTCAAGGTTTTAGGAACAAGGGGAGAAAATCCTTTCACACACATTGGTTGTGGTTTTATTAAGCTTGAGCCCAACAAAACTGTAGAAACAGAAATCGTTCTATTGCCCTATGATCCTAGTGACCCAGGGTGCTAATACGATAACGATATAAAACTAAAGCGGGCCAATAGCCCGCTTTTTTTATACATACCCGTTCGATTTAAAATACTGTACCACTGCTTCTTTCATCAATATGGTTTGCTCACCCGCTTTTAAGTTTGGCAGTGGCTTTAGCGATTTAAAGTGTGGCCAACCTTCGTCATCTCGCTTTTCAAATTCGTAATAGCCAAACGGTTCTAAAATGGTACATATCGCAATATGAAGCACGTTAATCTTTACGTCTTTTTTCATTTTTATGTATCCCATTTGAAGCTCTTGCGTACCGATCAGCAGCAACACTCCGTCTAAGTCTAAATCACCGTCTCCCGGGAACTGTTTCGTAAGTTTCTTTACTAATTCCTCCCAATCCTGCTTTAATTCTTCGCTTCTCATTAATTTGCCGTCATTATGGTTGGACTAGACCTTGTTATCGTTGTTTTCTGCGCCTTTCTTGTTGCTAAAGGTATATGGAAAGGCTTTGTAAAAGAAATTGCCGGAATCGTCGCCGTAATAGGTGGCGTCGCCGTTTCTTTTCTGTTTCACGCTCAAGTGCAGCCATATATGGCTGCGTTTGTAGGTGAAAGGTACGTCCAATTGGTTTCGTACGTAATCGTTTTCCTAGGCTTCTACCTTGTAGTAATGTTACTGGGCAAGCTCCTAGATAAAATACTTCGTTCTATTATGCTAGGTGGTGTTAACCGCGTACTTGGCGCTTTGTTTGGGCTTATTAAAGCCTGTTTTTGGCTGACTCTTTTAACGTTTGCTTACACCAAGCTTCATCTTGGGATTGGGTTCAACCACCCGGTGTGGGTGACTGATTCCATTTGCTATCCCTTCTTGCTCGACCTCGTTAGTGTTGGAGAAAGTCTTGTTCCTAATTAACTCAGCGCAGCCACGCCAGGAAGCACTTTGCCCTCAAGAAACTCTAGCATCGCTCCACCGCCTGTACTGATATAGCTTACCTTTTCGGAATAACCGAATTTATTCACGGCCGCGACACTGTCGCCTCCACCGATTAGTGAAAATGCGCCGTTCGCAGTTGCGTCTGCTACACCTTGCGCTACAGCTTTTGTTCCCTCAGCATAATTCTCAAATTCAAACACGCCCATAGGGCCGTTCCAAATAATCGTTTTGCTCGATGCCAAGGCCTCTAAGGCATTAACAACACTTTGGGGACCATTATCTAAGCCCATATAGCCCTCTGGAATCTCCCCGATAGCACATACGCGCTCCGCTGGCGTATCCGCAAAGTCCTTTGTAATAAGGGTGTCCACAGGGATCAAAAGGTTACAGCCTTTTGCCTTGGCTTCTGCAATAAGCTTCTTCGCCAAATCCAGCTTATCGTCTTCGACTAAAGACGTTCCTATGTTGCCGCCCATGGCCTTTACAAACGTAAAACCCATACCGCCGCCAATAATCACGGTGCCAACGTTGTCAATCATATTAGTGATAACACCTATTTTGGAGCTAACCTTGGCGCCACCAATTATAGCTACGGTAGACAGACGATCGCTGCCCAACGCTTTTGAAATACTCTCTACCTCAGCATTCATTAAGTTGCCAAAACCTTTGTTCTCAGGTGAGAAAAACTGCGCAATAATAGCTGTTGACGCGTGCGCCCTATGAGCTGTTCCAAAGGCATCATTCAGGTAGATGTCGCCTAATTCTGCCAATGCTTTCGCGAACCCCTCATCACCACTGGTCTCCTCTTTGTAATAACGTAGATTTTCTAATAACACGGCTTCGCCCGGCTTTGCTTTGGCTATGACCGATGCTGCTGCTTCACCAAAGCAGTCCTCTGAAAAATGAACAGTGGCCCCAACGGCTTTTTCAACTTCACCAACCAGAGCCCTCAATGACATTTTTGGTTCCCGCACACCGTTTGGACGACCTAAATGGCTCATCAAAACCGGAATTCCACCGGACGCCAACACTTTTTTGATTGTCGGTGCCGCAGCTATTATTCGTGTATTGTCAGTCACAGCAAGGTTTTCGTCCTGTGGTACATTAAAGTCAACACGGATTAGAACTTTCTTACCTTTGAAGTCGAAGCTTTTCATATATTTTTGAGTGTTATTTCAGCGCCCAATTTACTACCCAATTTTCACTCTACATTAGATGTTCAGCATATATAACAACCAAGATTTGATGGACCAATTATGTGCTGCACACAGCAGTAAAAAATTGCATCATGCTAATCTTATTTATGGTGGCGCGGGCGAAGATCCGATGGGTATTGCATTAACGCTCTCGGCCATACTTCTTTGTGAAACAAACACAGCTTGTGGGGCGTGCAGAAGCTGCAAAAGAGTTGAGAAACTCGAACATCCAGATTTAAATTTCACATTTCCTTTCGTAAGTGGAGGAAATACGGGTACGGCAGACGACTTTTTAAAAGAGTTTAGAATGGCGCTTTTAAGCAACCCGTTTCTCGATCCTGATAGTTGGCAGAGACAAATCACCAGTAAAAACCAACAACTACAAATCCCTGTAAAAGAGATTCAAAACCTTCAGCAAAAATTAAGCTTAACAGCAGCCGAAGGAGGAAACCGTGTCTTAATAATTTGGATGCCTGAGCAAATCAAAGCCGCTGCATCAAATAAGCTCTTAAAACTCATAGAGGAGCCGCTGCCAAACACATTTATTATCCTCGTTTCCCACAGGAAGAATCGGCTTCTTCCTACGATAGTGTCGAGATGCGCGCCATGGTCTTGCAAGCCCCTAGATGAATCTTCCTTTGACCAACACTTTGTGAACAGCCCAGAGCAAACAAAAAGATTGTTAAGCATGGTCTTCGCTCCCAACCTGGGCGCTGCAATAACCGCTTATGATGATCCCGAGAGTACTCAAATTGATCGATTTGCGGCTTGGATGAGAACCTGCTACAAAGGTATGCCTGTGGAAATCACGTCCGCCGTTAACGAGCTTGCTTCTCTCCCAAAAGAATCTGTTAAAACCCTGGTATTAAGGTCTTTACATTTTTTAGAGCGCGGTTTTTATCACAACGTTCAAAACACATCTAACAACGCAACAGACCTTGGTGCAATAAACGTTCAAAAGTTAAGTAACGCCGTGGTTCCAAAGGGCGCCTCGGATATAACACAGTCGCTTAGTGCTTGCTTGCTGGATCTAGAAAGAAACGTCCATGTAAAAACTGCGTTGACACACACCTCGTATGCACTTCACAACGCCTTCCGTGGTAACTAAGCGTTCCTGAAAACGTATATCAAAGAACTCTTGTTGTCTTTGCCTCCCTTCATGTTACTGATTGTGCCCCGAACTAGACCCCGCAACCAATGCTTTAACTTCTTCGTTGAAGCACCTTCTTTGTACTGTTCGCTAATAAGGCTTATATAATAACTGTCTAAAGACATTGGCAACACCTTTTGCAGTTTAAATCCTTTGCGTTCTACTGCGGTCTTCATACTGTTTTTTGTAAAGTGGTGAACGTGTATAGGTATGTCCCAGGCGGCCCAGGCGGCTCCATAATATTCAGCATCGTAACTTTCAGGGTTTGGTACTGCAACAATCAGGGTTGCTTTCTCTGACATCTTTAGCTTGAATGCCTCAAGCAGTTGGTCTAGATCATAAACATGTTCCAAAACATGCCACATGGTTATCACATCTACAGGTCCTTTTACTTCCTCTATAGAAGCATATACCCTTCCAAAGTTGGCGGCTTTAGCACGAGCGCCCTCATTAATTTCTACACCCTGAACGTTGAATCCTTTTTGAGCCGTTTTTTCAAGAAACTGACCCGTGCCACAACCATAGTCCAGAAGAGATTTACCGTGAGCATATTTAACTACGTAGCTGTGTTTCCAATTAAGGTTGATTCCCCTTAAAGTTTGGTAAACTTTTGCAAACAACGAAGTCGCATCATCTGTGTGACTAATGTAATCGGGATTGTCATAGTAAGGCCCAACAGAAGCCTCCAAAACACGCGGATTGGTAAACAAGTGGCCGCAATCATTACAAGACCATATGTCAAAATCCTCTTTGCTTGTGCTGTAGTCTTTTACCGTTTGTTGAAACGATACTTTCTTTCCCAGGCACGCAGGGCAATGTCTTAACTCCTCTTTCATATTGTTTCACGTGAAACCATTACCTGCCCATATATATGAGCAATACATGTATGTCGCTTTGGCTGATGCCGCTTATTCTAGATGCTTGTGCTATCGTCGCCGGCTCGATCGCCTTAAGCTTGTCTCGACCTTCATAGCTTAAACCTTTTACTTTATCGTAGTCAAATTTGTTTGGTATAACCTTATTGTTAAGGCGTTTCATTTTAGCTACACTTTCTCGCTCTCGCTGTATATAGCCACCGTACTTAATGTCTATCTCTAGCTGCTCAACAACATCTGAACGCCACCAGTCATTCGATTCAAACTTAGAACTAAAGTCTTGAAGGCTTAGGTTTGGTCGTGCCACTAGTTTACTTGTCTTTGTTTTTTCTGAGGCTCTTTTTTCTCCTCTTTCCTCTAGAACATCGTTTACAAAGCTCAGGGGCAGGTTCTTGTCTAGCGCAATTTTCCCCTCCGCCATCAGCCGCTCTTTTTCATCAAGAAGGGCAATGCGCTTACTAGAAGCTAGTCCTATTTCGTGACCCAGTTTCGTAAGCCTTATATCGGCATTGTCCTGACGTAATAACAACCTGTATTCTGCTCTAGAGGTAAACATTCTATACGGCTCATCCGTGCCCTTGGTGATAAGATCGTCTATCAAAACCCCTATGTAGGCGTCGTTTCTGCCTAGGATGAATGGTGATTCGCCCCTGGTCTTCAAAACAGCATTTACTCCCGCCATAAGTCCTTGACACGCGGCCTCTTCGTATCCGGTGGTGCCGTTGATTTGTCCAGCAAAGTACAAACCGCTGACTAATTTAGTTTCAAGGGTGTGTTTGAGCTGTGTAGGGGGAAAATAATCATATTCTATAGCATAGCCTGGACGGAAAAACTTAGCTTTTTCGAATCCTTTCACCTTGTGTAGCGCCTCGTATTGAATTTCTACAGGCAGGCTTGAGCTAAACCCGTTTACATAAACCTCTACCGTGTTCCATCCTTCTGGCTCTACAAAAATTTGATGCGACGTTTTCTCAGAAAAACGATCTATTTTATCCTCTATAGATGGGCAATATCGAGGGCCTGTTCCGCGAATGGCCCCATTGAATAGCGGAGAACGGTCGAAACCCTTCTTAAGAACATCGTGAACCTCTTGAGAGGTGTGTGTTATCCAACAGCTTCTTTGTTTTTTTAGAGCATACTCCCCATCAAAACTAAACTGACCTGGGTGCTCATCACCGGGCTGCTCTTCCATAACTGAGAAATCTAAAGAACGTCCGTCTATTCTTGGTGGCGTACCTGTTTTCATTCTTCCTGCTTCAAAACCCATGGTTATCAGCTCTTCGGTAATACCTGTGCTTGCACGCTCACCCGCTCTGCCGCCACCAAAATTCTTATCACCGACATGTATCAAGCCGTTCATAAAGGTGCCTGAAGTGAGTATAACGGTTTCCGCTTCAAAGGTCAGGCCTAATGCTGTTCTCACCCCATGGACTGTGTTTTCACTTACATGTAGTCCTATGACCATGTCTTGAAACATGTTCAGTCCAGGTGTTTCTTCTAACAGCTCCCTCCAATATTGAGCAAACAACATTCGATCACTTTGAACACGAGGGCTCCACATAGCGGGTCCTTTACTCCTGTTTAACATTCGAAATTGTATCATGCTCTTATCTGTTATACGTGCACTGCCACCACCGAGTGCGTCAATTTCTCGCACAATCTGACCTTTAGCCACACCGCCCATTGCTGGATTGCAGCTCATTTGTCCTATCGTCTGCATGTTCATTGTGATCATGAGTACGTTAGCGCCCATCTTTGCAGCGCTATACGCGGCCTCACAACCTGCATGACCTCCACCAACAATAATTACATCATATTTTTCGTCAAGAACCATATTTTTCTAAATAAGCCAACACTTCATCTTCTTTGCTGCGCATCACGGCGGCCTCTTCTTTTGTCTTGTCTTTAAAACCAATCAAATGAAGAATACCGTGCGCAATCACCCTTGATAATTCAGACTCATAAGTCAACCCTAGGGTTACTGCATTGTCCTTTACACGTTCCACACTAATGAATAATTCACCGCTAATCCTGTTGCCTCTTGAATAATCAAACGTTATAATATCGGTATAGTAATCATGATTAAGGTGTTTGTTGTTTATTAACAAAAGTTCATTGTCTGAAACCCCATAAACATCTATCTTCTTTAGCTGCGCTAATGGGTAGAGCTTGCTAATAGCGCTCTTTACTCCGTTCACTAAACCTACATCTTCAATCATTATCAACGCTTCTTCAGCACAGGCAAAGGTAAGTCGGTCTCCTTAGATTCTAATACCTTAAAATCAATGGTTTCTCCATCCTGTGAACTTGTCTCATCAGCCGACTCACTATCTCTTGTTTCGCCCAGTTCTTTTTTATTAAAAACACTTTTTTCTACACGCCATAAGCGCTCTTCTAATTCATTAAGGTCTTCTGTAGATTTTTGGTTGTTAAACAGCAGATCTTCCTTCATGCGCTTAAGTTTATCGTTATTCTTACCTAACCGCTGTCCTGATTGTTCTAATGCCTTGCTTGCCGCCTCTATTCGCTTCAATAGCTCTTTTTCTCCTGGTTTCCCTGTAGACCCAGGTTTTGTCCCTTTTTCGCCATTCTTTGGGTCGCCTGATTTGCCTTTTTCTCTTCCACCAGGTTTTTTTGATGGTTTTGGTAGGCCTTTTTTACCTTCTTTACCCTTTCCTGCAGAAGCGGGTTTGCCCGAGGAGCCAGGCTTCCCTTTTTTACAATTCTTCTTTGCTTGATTTAAATTCGATTTCTCGCTTTCTAAAAGAAAGTATAGCACCTGATTAATATCATTTAGTGCTGTAACCGTATAGCCTATGTCCGCTTTTATATCCTTGCCGCTTATTAACTTCAATTCAAGTGAACGCAATGCTTGCTCTAAAACAGCTCGTTTGTCAGAGAGTGCTTGATTTAATTTGGGTTCGTGTATTAGTAGTAGGTCTAAACTATCCTTAATTGCTGCTTCGTTTGCTAATACTGTTTGCTGCGATCGCGCTTTGTTAACAGCTAAAGACAACTCTTGTAAGCTCTCTTGAAAGACACTTACAACCCAACCGTTCTTTAAAAGGCGTTTAATTCGTGCTACATTATCTTCTTGTACCTCAGCTACACTGTTTACTAAAAGTTCTTTTAACTTTTTGCTAGCTTCTTTAGCTTGTTCCTCTCTGACTTTTCCCTCTTTATCAATGTTCTTTATAAGGTCTGCAGACTCCTTTGTTTCTTTATGGTTGAGCTTATTTAAAGCCTCCGCTGCTATCATTAACGCACTGTCTAATTCTTCATTACGTAATGAATCTACCTTACCCAGTAATTCTATTGCCTCTTCCATCCTCCATAGCTCATCCAAGCGCTCTAGAAGTTTGTCTAGCGGTTCTCTTTTGGATAATTCCTTCTCTAAATAGGATTCTTCTTTTAAGACTTCTTTTCTTAGATCTTCCGATAAAAGGTCCTCTAATTTGTTTTGTTCTCTAAATTGTTTGAGCGACTCTTTTTTGTTTTCTGCTACCGCTTTCTTTAAAGAATGATCGGCGGCGTTTATTGATAGTTGGGTTGCGCTCAGTGATGGTCTTCTAATTTCTCTTTTACTCACGCCGCTATTTTTGTCAGTCGCTTTAATAGTTACTTTTGTATTGGAATTCCAAGCAAGTTTTATAGTGGAACTTACTCCCTCACTAATTATACGCTTGTCTTCTAGTTCTATGCTCAATATCCCATGATCATCATTAACTATTAGTGTAAGAGAATCGTTGTTGTTTTCAAACACACTAATAATTGGGGGTAGATCTTCTATTAAGACGGTTGGTATAACCTTAGTCCAATAATCGGTTGTTAGTTCAATAGGTTTTCCTTTCCATACAAAGCTTTTTCCATTTGTTTCACGTGAAACCTTAATTTTATCTTTTAATACACCTTGATAACTTATTGTTATACGAGAGCCTTTAAAAGCTTTTATAGTGTCCTGTGTTGAATAACTATATAAATTCAAATACTCCGGTGGCGCTATCCTCGCGCTCCATGAAATTAGTTTCGGTATACTATCGCATATAATCTTCTGGCTTTTATAAAAACGACCGTTAAGTTCCCAGTCAATACTTTCATTCTTTATTATCTTGAGTTCCGAGGTCATCGTTCCTTTATAAAAAGGAGTAAGAAGTGGGTGACTCAACTTTAAGACTTCGTTGAATGGGGTATGAATCGAATCTAACGGATCTAATAATATAGACGCTCGTGAGAAAGTACCATCAATAATTTCTCTCTTACTTTCCTTTAATAATGCTTTTGGACTACATATCACTAATGCTAGTAATAAAGCAAAAGCCCCACTTACAACGGTTAATGGAAGGTTTTTATAAAGCTCTTTTTTAAACCCCGGTATTTTATGATATACTTTTTTTAATACTATATTCTGTGCCCACCGGTCTAATGCTTCATTAGACAAGTCTGCTATCTCTTTAAGTCTTCCTTCATCATAATACCTAAGCCTAGAAGCAAGTTGTTTTAAAGAATAATATCTACTCCAAATACCTTGTATAAAGTACCGGACGGGCCAAAATATAAAGACCGCTATAGTTAGTAACAAAAGGATTCCTACTACCTTTCTAAATCTTACAAGATCAGGAATGTAATAATGGTTGTATACAGCCAACGCAATAACTGCTACTACACTAAATAATAATATTAAAACACTGTAATACAATGACTTACGTAGATAAACTACGCGTAAAAAACGCCGTAATTCTTGTAACTCTGTCATTACTCTTTACTAATTGCTCACCTGTTAAGGAGATCGAAACAAACGTACCTAATTATAAATTGGTCCAAATAGGACGGAGTAAAAATCCCGCAGTATTATTTTTTCAAGATAGTTATTGCAGTCAGAACGATTCTATTACTAATTGGTTCGTAAAAAATAATTATCAAGTCATTATTGCTCAACGATTAAACACAGACCCTTTATACATATTAAACACAGATCATCCGTTAATGCGCGCTTCGGATGGATTAGCATTAACTACCGCTTTAACTAATTATCCTATTGAGTATATAGCAGCTACAGGATTAGAAGTGCACGCTACTGTGAACTGGTTTGTAAATACAGAAGTTAAAGGCGGTTTTTTATTTCCTTTTTATAAAGGAAGTTTGAAAGAATATCTCGTAGAATGTATGTATAAAAGTAACAGGGTGCTACCTGGATACCCGGCAACTATAAAACCTGTAGAGTTGATACAACTTCTTGAAACAACACCAGCACCCAGTGGAACTTTCGGGAATTATTCACTTCGTTTCTTACAAGATATCTGGCAACAACAACCTTATATTCAACTTACCTCTTATGAAGGTGAATTGATTTATAAAGTATTGCGATAAGTTAACTACAGGGTATTTTACCCACTCTTCTTTGATGACGGCCGCCTTCAAATTCTTGATTTATAAACTCTGTAATAATTAATTTCGCCTCTTCGGTAGATATAAATCGCGCTGGAATAGCTACTATGTTTGCATTATTATGTTGACGTGCAAGGGCTGCTATCTCTGGTGTCCAACATAAAGCACCACGAATACCTTGGTGTTTATTCACAGTCATATTTATGCCATTACCTGAACCACAAATAACAACACCTAAATCAGCATGTCTTTGATCTACTGCAGTTGCAACCGCATGACCAAAGTCAGGGTAATCTACACTCTCATTTGTGAAGGGTCCTTTATCCAGTACGTCGTGATTTAATTCTGTTATTAATTGAATTAAAACTTCTTTTAACTCAACACCCGCGTGATCACATCCGATCGCTATTTTCATACCTAGTAAATTTATATAAAGGTCGTAAATGTTGTGAATTACTCTGTGTATAAAGGTGGATAAATAGATTATATCCTCTTAAAACTTTTACTTGCTTATTTCAAAATTTTATCCAATTCAAAATATAATTGACATAAGTCTTATGAGTTAGTTATTCTTCTTGAACAGTTATAAACTCATAAAATATAGATATACCCTATGACTTGCGTTTTATTTATCAACTTAGGCTCGTTAGCTAAATAATTAACAGAATGGAATAACTTATCATAAGCTTTTGTAAATCAAGTTTATAAGTAAAAATAAAACTGTTAATAAAGTATATAAATGGTTTAAAATCCAGATTCAATACAAGAGTTATCACGGTTATCAACAGACTATATATAATACTATATATCTTTTAAAATGAATACATATATAAATAAAGGAGACTGGATAGTTAAGAACTCTAGTGAGGTTTACGATAATGCATGGATAACCGTACGTCACTCTGATGTTATTACTCCAGGAGGTACAAATGGAATTTATGGTGAAGTGAATTTTAAAAACCTTGCTATTGGTATTATTCCGATTGATCAAGATGGATATACATGGCGTGTGGGTCAATTCCGGTTTCCATTAAATACATACAGTTGGGAAATTCCAGAGGGTGGTGGCCCGTTAGGTATAGATCCTTTAGAAAGTGCGAAACGAGAGTTACAAGAGGAGGTGGGATATGCAGCTGAAGAATGGAATGAATTTCTTCAAATGGATTTAAGTAATAGCGTGACGAATGAGCGTGCTATAGTCTTCTTAGCTGAATCTTTAACCTTTTTAGGCACATCTCATGAAGACACAGAAAATCTTCGCTTAGAACGCTTGCATTTTAGTTCACTCTACAATCAAGTATTAAATGGTGTAATAACAGATAGTATTAGTGTAGCTGCAGTATTAAAATTAGCCGTATTACGACCAGAATTTTTAAAAATTAAGAAATGATTTGAACCGTTCAAATACAATTTCTACCGCAACCTCATTAGGGTGTGTTCCATTATTTTTAAAATAACTATAATCCCTTAGTTCGTCTGTAATAATCTCATAACTAGGAAAATAAGAGCAGTTAGTATACTGCTCTACCAGTGATTTAATACTAAGCCGCAGGATGGATTTACTAATGAAATTTTCTTCTAAACCAACTTTAGTATACTTTACTGGGCTTACCGTAAAAATAATTTGCCAGTCTTTAGGGACGTGAGTTAAAACTAAGTCCCAAGCTTTTCTTATTTCACTTAATCCTAATAATCTACGCTTAAATAGATCATTAGGTAGTTTATGGCAGTTATTCACAATAGTTTCATTCATTTCCCAACAGTGTGCTGTGCCAAATGAAATAATAAGAACGGGATGTTTACTATGGTTTAAATAATCCCAAGTGTTGCTTCGAATACCGTCGATAAGTTTATTAAGAGCGCTTTCATTTGTATTCTGAAATTTATTTGCTGCTTGAAGTTGATGATACACCCCTTGGTAAAGGAAATGTGAATTTAGAGTTGCTTCTGACTGTATCAACCATTCCAACTGCTCCGCTATACTCACTGGATTAAAAGATGTTCCTAAGGGATTATATTGATATGGAATATTAATTCTATCCAGTGGTATTGCGAGATTTTGAACGAAACAACTACCTAATCCAAAAAATAAAAATGGAGGACGCGATTCAACGAGTCCTCCAACTTTTACAGGTGTAATCACAGTTTAAAGATTAAATTCTATGCCTTGAGCTAAAGGTAAATCACTTCCGTAATTAATAGTGTTTGTTTGTCTTCTCATATAAGCTTTCCATGCGTCAGAACCACTTTCGCGACCTCCGCCTGTTTCTTTTTCACCACCAAAAGCACCACCAATTTCAGCACCAGAAGTTCCAATATTAACATTAGCAATACCACAGTCTGATCCGCTCTCACTTAAGAAAATATGTGCCTCACGCATATCACTAGTCATGATTGCTGAAGACAAACCTTGTTGAACACCGTTTTGAAGTTCCAGTGCTTCGTGTACATCTCCAGAGTACTTAATAAGATAAAGAATAGGTGCAAAAGTTTCAGTTTGTACAGCCTCGTAATTATTTTCAGCTTCAATAATACAAGGCTTCACATACAACCCGTTTTCATAAATCCCACCGCTTAAAACCGTACCACCACAAAGTATTTTTCCACCTTCTTTTTGAGCGTTTTCAATGGTATTTAAGAATGCAGTAACAGCGTCCGCATCAGTCAATGGACCCACGTGATTTGATTCATCTAGTGGGCTGCCAATTTTTAATTGGTCATAAGCTCCGACTAATGCATCGCGCACTTTATTGTAGACAGATTCGTGAATAATTAAACGGCGAGTAGATGTACACCGCTGTCCACAGGTTCCAACAGCTCCAAAAACCGCCCCTGTAACTGTCATTTTTAAATCAGAACTTGGTGTAATAATGATTGCATTATTTCCTCCTAATTCAAGAATACTTTTTCCAAATCGCTGGGCAACTGCAGCACCAACAATTCTTCCCATACGTGTAGATCCTGTTGCTGAAACTAAAGGAATACGTGTATCATTAGTTATCCATTCTCCTACTTTGTAATTACCGTTTACAATAGAGGAAATACCGTCAGGTAAATTATTTTTAGAAGCTATTTTATTCCAGATGTGTTGGCAAGCCACTGAGCAAAGCGGTGATTTTTCAGAGGCTTTCCAAACTACAGTATTACCACAAACTAAGGCTAAAGCAAAATTCCACGACCACACTGCGACAGGAAAGTTAAATGCAGAGATCACACCAACTACACCGAGTGGATGCCATTGCTCCATCATGTGATGATCAAGGCGTTCACTTTTAATAGTTAATCCATACAATTGACGTGACAGACCTACTGCGAAGTCACATATATCAATCATTTCTTGAACTTCACCGAGACCTTCCTGGTAACTCTTACCCATCTCTAATGAAACAAGCGCGCCGAGCATCTCTTTTTGATTACGAAGTTCATTTCCAAACTGTCTAATGTATTCGCCACGTTGTGGAGCAGGAACATTACGCCAATCCTTAAAAGCGCCCTGAGCAGCAGATATAGCTGCGTTGTATTGTTCTTCTGTAGTAATACTTACATCACCCAAATGCGTAGAGTCAATAGGTGAATATGAGGCTATCCATTCACTGGAGTTGTGCCATTGATTACCTATAGACGTTCCGGCATTTTTTGCTTCTAAGCCTAGGTTTTTTAAGATAGAGGTCGCTGTGAAATTTCCCATGTTCTTGTTTTAGGTGAGTGTATAAAATTAAACATAACGAACGACTTTTGTTCTATTCTAAAAATAGCTTTACTGATTTTTTAAGTGGCCCTCCTGTGTCTTACCTTTGTTATTTAGAATTAATTTAAATAAGATGCGTTTTACCCCTATCATTTTAGTATTAGCATTGGTTTTTGGAGCTTGTTCAACACCGCAAAACGATGCGGTTTCAACTGTTGGTTCGAAGCCAAAAGTGTTGTGTACAACCAGTATAATGGCAGATTGGCTGACCCATATCACTGGCGATGCATTTGAGGTAAAAGCATTACTAGATAAAGGAATTGATCCACATACTTACAAGCCGAGTAAGCGAGATTTAGATGCTATTCGAGCTGCAGATATAATCGTTTATCATGGTGTTCACTTAGAAGGTAAGATCATAGATGTTCTAGAAAAAATAGAGGATAAACTTATTATTAATGCAGCGGCACAGGTTCCAGATTCAATGATCATTAGTGATCCAAATTTTCCAGCGAGCAAGGATCCGCATTATTGGTTTGATACCGAGTTAGTTCAATTCATAGTTGGTGATGTTGCACAACAACTTTCAACCGCTTATCCAGGAAGTAGGACTCAAGTTCAAACAGCAACCTTAAATTACCAACAAGAGATAGCAATCGTTTCAGATTCAGTACAAGAGATTATAGAAAGCATTCCTGCTGAACAACGATTAGTGATCACAACACATGATGCTTTAAGCTATTTCGCGCGTACTTTTGGCATGCGGGTTCGTACCCTACAAGGTGCTTCAACGGTGAGTGAATTTGGTCTACGCGAAATCACAGAATTGGTTGATTTCATTTGTGAGCATAAAGTGCCGGCTATTTTTTTAGAGAATATTATTAGCCCTCAAGCTATGGAAAGTGTTCAGCGCGGCTGTCAAGACAAAGGGTTTAATGTCGTTCTAGGCCCGGAACTTTTGAGTGATTCTCTAGGTCCTGATTCAGACCAAGACACATATCTTGAAATGCTGTTATTCAACGCAACACTTTTGAAAACCTATTTAGCACGCTAATTTTGGACCTCTTTCTCAAATATCTAACGCTTCAAGACCCTAATGTACGCTATGTAGCATTGGCCACACTGTTATTAGGCGGCGTATCTGGAGCTGTGGGTAGCTTTAATTTTTTGAGAAAGAAAACGCTGGTTGGAGAGACCGTAGCGCACAGCATGCTTCCGGGCGTGCTTATCGCTTTTCTTTTAAGCGGCGTGAAAAATCCGTACGTGCTTATTATGGGCGCCGCAGCAAGCGGCTGGTTAAGTATTTTGCTAGTGGACTACATTACACAACAGAGTAAAATCAAAGGTGATAGCGCACTCGCTATTGTGCTCTCAAGTTTCTTTGGTTTTGGTATTGTCTTGTTGACGGTGATACAATCCAACTATGGTGGCGAACAGAGCGGGTTAGATCATTATATCTTTGGAAACGCAGCCGCCATGACTCCAGGTGATAGCATAGCTTTTGCTTGGGTTTCGGGTTTAGTGCTGGTTTTAGTCTTTAGTTTTTACCACAGCATTAAATCTGTTGTGTTTAACCTTGAATATGCGGATGCAATAGGCATTAACGTAAAATTTATTGACGGTTTGATCAGCTTCATTACCATTTTAAGCATCTCTGTAGGGATTAAAGCCGTAGGTATAGTGATGATGAGCGCGTTGCTGATCATACCCCCCACTGCGGCGCGGTTTTGGACGAACCGCCTCCTGCGTTTATTGCTTTTAAGCGGATTTTTTGGAGCCTTAGCTGGCTGGCTTGGTGCTTTTGTAAGCTACAGTCAAGTAGCTATGCCAACAGGCCCATGGACTATTGTTATTATTTCATTGATTGCTTTTATTTCTATGTTGTTTGCCCCAAAACGAGGGGTCATCTACCAACGTTGGTCAAAACTGTTGTTGAAAAGAAGAATTAACGAAGAAAATCTTTTGAAGACCGCGGTACAAAATGAGGTTCGTGGCCTAGGCAAACTCTTTAATAGAAGAAGCATAAGCCAGCGCCAATTTTTCGAGCAACGACTCTGGAACAGAACCGTTCGCAGGTTGCGCAGAAAAGGCCTCATTAAGAAAGTGCACACGGGTTTTACACTGTCTACAGAAGGTCGCTCTTATGGTGCAGAAATAGATAGGCGTCATAAAATATGGGAGATTTATCTTCAGCGCCGAATGCAGATGAGTATCAATCTCGTGCACGACGAAGCAGAAACCATGGAGCACTTTTTAACACCAGAAATTGAGGCCGAAATACTCGGTGAATTAGGGCTGTGTTCTAGATTCAACCCTTTATTGGAAATTCATGAATTGGTTCCAGATAATCTTGTAAACGCGGTATAAGATGGACGCGTTTTGGATCATAGTAACAGGCTTCTTAGTAGCGTCTTCCACCGGAATGTTAGGGAATTTACTCTTGCTTAGAAGGATGAGTATGATGGGGGATGCTCTAAGCCACGCTGTTCTTCCAGGAATTGTTATTGCCTATTTAATAAGCGGTTCGAGAGCTTCTGTACCATTGTTTTTAGGTGCCATAATTATGGGCGTTATTACAACACTGCTTATTCAGTTTTTTTCATCAAAAGGTAAGATGCAGGCTGATGCTGCAATGGGAACGGTGTTCACTTTCCTTTTTGCAGTAGGAGTTATTTTAGTTACAAAGTACGCTGGAGAGGCTGATATAGATGCAGACTGCGTGCTCCATGGTGAAATTGCTTTTGTTCCCCTTCAGACCAGTTCTTTTTTAGGCTTAGGAGTGCCAGCACCGGTTTGGACATTGTTGATTCTATTAGGCTTGATTCAACTGGTTTTTTGGGCGGGCTATAAAGGATGGCTACTAACCTCTTTTAACAGTGAATATGCAAAGAGTATAGGTATTAAAACAGCTGTTTGGCATTATACTTTGATGGCAGCGACGAGCGTTGCAACCGTGGTAAGCTTTGAAAGTGTCGGGGCTATTTTAGTGATTGCTTTTCTGGTGGTTCCCGCGGCAACAGCATATTTAATTACCGATAACTTAAAACGCATGACACTCTACATTTTAGCTCAAGGCTTGCTGAGCGCAGTGCTTGGTTATGCTCTTTCAGAATGGGTGGGTGGTTCGATCAGTGGATCTATGGCTGTAGCAAGTTTTATTTTGTTCGCCGGTTCCTTTGTGTGGAGCAAAAAAAGAGGGCTAAAGTCCCCACTCTAGCCCTCACTCGCTTAACACAAAAACACGTATAATCATCGTGTTTTAATGTTTATGCAAACCTCGTGCCGAAACCGAAAGGCAGCAGGAAATTATTTTTAAGTAATTGTGGTTTTTTAAACGAACGTGGTGTAAATCAGAGTTTACCAACTCGCATTTGGGTGGGTTCTAGGTAAACTTTGCATTTCAGCAAGGATAAAACCCAAATGAGAAGTGTGTACACCTAAACGTCCCCCGGTTTGCATCCAGGACTCAGGGTCGGGCATTAGCAATGTTGCTGTTTCTAACACGAGCGCGACCTTCTCTAGCCATTGTGTTTTTAGTGTAGAAAAATCTATGAAGCTTGACCCGAGTGTTTCAAACACAGGGTGTTTTTCAAACAATTCCCCGGTCCACATCCATAGGTCATTAATGCTTTTTTGAACTTTTTCTTTTGATTCTTCGGTGCCGTCACCTAGTCTAATGACCCATTCAGCGCTCCATTGTGCTTGGTATGCAATTTCTTTCACAGACTTCTCTGCAATACCCGCCAATATTTGATTTTCACAGTGGCGGAGGCCTTCATACAAGAAAAAGTTAAAAGTGTCAACGAAAAAACTCCGTACCACGCTATCTCCCCAATGACCGTTGGGCTGTTCTAACAATAATGCATTGCGAAACTCTTGGTGATCTCGGAAATAAGCCAAAGAATCTTCTGTGGCCCCATTACCCTCGAGTGTAGCGAGCTCTTGGTACAAAAGCCGTGCACGGCCAATGTGGTCTAACGAAGTGTTAATAATAGCAATGTCTTGTTCTAACACCGGACCCTTTGAACACCAGCGGCTCAGCTGTTGTCCTAAAATAAGCGCGTCATCGGCAAGGAATTTAAAATACTCCTTGAGCGCTTCTTCCTTTGTGAATGGGGAATCTTTCCCCGCTAACCAACCTCCTGTCATAGCCTACATGTGTTCGACATCATCAGGGATGTCATAGAACGTTGGGTGACGGTACACCTTGTCGTCGCTCGGTGCGAATAAAGGCTCTTTTTCATCCGGAGCACTGGCCTTGATAGACTCAGATGGAACAACCCATATACTGATACCTTCGCTTCTGCGTGTATAGACGTCTCGAGCGTTTTGGATTGCCATTTCTGCATCTGCTGCATGCAGGCTTCCAACATGTTTATGGGAAAGTCCGTTTTTAGAACGAAGGAACACTTCCCAAAGTTTCCAGTGGTCTTTATTCATGCGGGATAGGATTTATGCGGCGGCGCCGGTATTTTTTTTGCGTTGCGCTTGTTTCTGGGCGAAAGCATTGGCGGCTTCTCTAACCCAAGCGCCTTCTTCGTGTGCTTCAACATGGTGGGCAATACGCTCTTTATTACAAGGACCATTGCCTTGAATAACGTCGTAAAATTCGTCCCAATTTATAACCCCGAAATCATAGTGTCCACGATCCTCGTTCCACTTTAAATCTGAATCAGGTACTGTTAACCCTAGGTATTCCACCTGAGGCACTGTTTTATCTACAAACTCTTGACGCAGCGTATCGTTACTCTTGCGCTTTATTTTCCACTTCATGCTTTGAGCGCTGTTAGGGCTTTCATCATCGGATGGACCAAACATCATTAAAGACGGCCACCACCAGCGGTTTAAACTTTCTTGCGCCATAGCCTTTTGTTCTGGAGTGCCCTGAGCCAACTTCATGACTACTTCATAGCCCTGGCGTTGGTGAAAACTTTCTTCTTTACAGATTTTAACCATGGCGCGAGCATAAGGACCGTAAGAAGTGCGGGTAAGCATAACTTGGTTCTGAATGGCAGCTCCGTCGACCAACCAGCCGATTGTACCCATATCCGCCCATGAAGGAGTGGGGTAATTAAAAATGGAGCTGTATTTCGCTTTTCCGCTTTGAAGGTCAGAAATCATCTTTTCTCTAGACTCTCCAAGCGTCTCTGCGGCGCTGTACAAATAGAGTCCATGACCTGCTTCGTCCTGCACCTTAGCGAGCAAGATAAGTTTCGCTCTAAGCGAAGGTGCACGAGTGATCCAATTGGCCTCGGGCTGCATCCCAATTATCTCACTATGAGCATGTTGCGATATTTGGCGGATTAGGGTTTTTCTGTACTTTTCTGGCATCCAATCTTTGGGTTCAACCTTGTTTTCCCCGTCGACGTATGCCTGAAAAAGTTCCTCTAATGATACATTTGTTCCCATCATTCTGTGTATTAGGTCGCTTACAAAGTTAAAACACAACAACGTAAGGAGTGTTATGGTTTAAGATTCCACTCTACCTTTACACCACAAAACAGAAAACATGCTTAAATTTTTCAAAAAGAATAAAGAACAAAAACCATCATTGCAGTCGAGCGGCATTGCGTCATCAACAGGTGCTTTTTATAAGCTTGTTGTAAAAGAGGTGCGTCGCGAAACAAAAGACGCGGTCAGCGTGGCATTCGAATTGAGCGAGGAGCAACGTTCGGTTTTTAAATATACTCCGGGACAATATTTAACTTTTCGAGCAACCATTAACGGAGAAGAGGTGCGCCGTTCCTATTCTATTTGTGCGGCGCCACACGAAGGAGAGCTTCGCGTTGCTATTAAAGAGATAGAGGGTGGCAAGTTTTCTACCTACGCAAACAGAACGCTAAAAGCAGGAGATACCCTTGAAAGCATGGCGCCTATGGGGAATTTTGCCTGGAAGCACAAAGGAAGCGCTGCGCATGTAGTGGGCTGGGCAGCCGGCTCGGGAATAACACCTATTGCGGCTATTGCCAAATCGGTTTTGAACAGCGACAGCGACAGTACATTTACGCTGTTTTATGGCAACAAGAACAGCAACAGTATCATTTTTAAAGATGAACTGGAAGACTTGAAAAACACTTATGTTGATCGATTCGAAGTGCACCACGTACTCAGCCGCGAAGATCAAGGAAGCGACTATACCTCGGGTCGATTAGATGCGGATAAGGTAAAAGCGTACAATGGAAAGTTCTTCGATGTAGCGACGACAACAGGACATTTTTTATGTGGTCCGCTCGGTATGATTGAAGGAGTGAGCGGGGTTTTAGAATCACTAGGAACAGCAAAATCTAATATACATTTCGAGCTGTTCAACACGGCTGGAGCAACCACAGAGGCCAAAGCTAAATCATCGTCTAAAGCGAGCGCAAACGCCAAGGTAACTGTGGTATTAGACGGTGAGGAAACGCATTTTGAAATGGGACCCAAAGACTATGTTCTGGATGCAGCGCTTGACGCTGGAGCAGATGTTCCATATGCTTGTAAAGGAGCCGTTTGTTGTACATGTAGAGCGAAGGTGCTTAAAGGAACGGCAGAGATGGTTATGAACTACGCGTTGGTAGATGACGAGGTGAAGGACGGTTATGTTTTGACCTGTCAGACGCATGCTACCAGCGACGAATTAGTCATTAGTTTCGATGAGTAAGGTTAGCCCACGTAGTGGGAAAACGGCGGCAGAACTAGAGGAGCCGGGTCCATCAAGGCATCCGAAAAAAGCTAAAAATGCTAAAGGGTATAATCTGGGTAAAGGCGCTAAAAAACGAATGACAAAGGCCGCAAAGCACAAGAGTGGCCCGAAGAAAAGATAAGAATAAGGCCCGCATTTGCGGGCCTTTTTTATTCGTTGCTATTCCAAACGTTGTTTGTCCTGTCGATATCGAGTAAACGCCTCGACGGATCTATTTCAATAGATAGAACAGGCTCTGTTGTGGTGTGTTTCAGGAGGTATTCCGGATGTGTCCATCCCCACGGTGCTTGAGTGTCGTACCCCTCGACGTGTTTTGCTCCATACATACTTATTAGTGGAATATTCAGCATTTCTACTCTTCCGCTAGCATAGGTGATGCGCAAATCAATAGGCATTGGGAAACGGCCCTTTCGCTCGAGTAGAATCTCAGCACCATTTGCATCGCTGCGTGTTAATGACACGCCGTAATCGATGCTTTTTACCTGGTCTACATAATAGCTGAGGTACCAATCCAGCTCTAGGTCTGACTCGCGTTCCATGATGCGAATAAAGTCTTCTGGTTTTGGGTGTTTGAACTGCCACTGGTTCCAGTACCGCTTCATGCCACGAGCGAAAGGCTCTTCACCGATGATGTATTCTAATTGGTTTAAAAACAGCGCCCCAGCACTGTAACTATTGATACCATAGGTGCGGTTGTAATTAAAATGATCGGCAGGTGTGCTGAGCGGTTCGCGCAGTCCGGAAGTGTCTAAATAGACATAGGCTCTGTAGGCTCCAAGGTGCGGATTGCTTTCGCCGCGACTGAAAAGAACATTCATGCACTCTTCTTCTGCATAAGAAGTGAACCCTTCGTCCATCCAGGGATAAGCGGCTTCATTGGTCCCGATCACGCCGTAGTACCAATTGTGCGTTCCTTCGTGTACAAACAACCCGGTAAAGCCCTCGAAATCGTCACCCCCGCCAAGCATCATAGTACACATGGGGTACTCCATACCGCCGTCTCCGCCTTGAATAAGAGAGAACTGTTCGTAAGGATATTTACCAAAATGTTGGGCCATAAAGTCAAAGTACCCTTGCAGGTAGCCGTCTTGAATTTTGATCCAATTCGCTTCGTTTGCAGTTTTAGGATCATACAGCAAGTGAACTAAAGGTCCATTTTCAACCTGAAGCTGCACGTGTTTGTAATCGGGATCAGCAGCAAATGCAAAGTCGTGCACATGATCTGCCTTGAAGTGCCAGGTTCGGAGTTCTTTTCGTCCTAATCGAACCCGTTTTATTCCACCATAGCCAAAACCAACGTCTTCAGGATTTTGCAGGTAGCCGGTACCACCGAGCACATAGTCCTTATCAATATGAACAGTCACATCAAAGGTTCCCCAAACGCCGTAAAACTCACGGCCAACGTATTGGTCCGGGTGCCATCCGTCTTTATCGTATTCTGCGAGTTTTGGATACCATTGCGTCATGGTAAATTCCACCCCCTCTTTGTTGTTCCAACCAGAACGGCGAATTTGTTTTGGAACCTGTGCGTCCCAGCGCATTTCAAACACTGTGCTTTCGCCGGGAAGCAGTGGCTCTACTAATGCACATTTTAGCACGGTTCCGTTCACCTCCCAACCTAATGGCACCCCGTTCTGAGTAAGCTCACGAACCTCTTGAAAGCCAATTTCGTCAGGACCCAGTCCGTAAATACGGTCCGTCACGCGACGGTCTGGATCTTTGATGGTTCTCGAGCGTACATCCATCATGCTTCCCGGTTGAAACGCATTGAAATACAGGTGGAAATATGCCTTTTGAAGGGTATCCGGACTGTTGTTGGTGTACTGGACTTTTTGGTAGCCGTCGTATTGATGATTTTCGACATTCATGCTGATGTCCATGGTGTAGTCTACCGATTGCTGCCAGTACTGTCCGTATGCAGTTCCTGAAAACACTAGAAATAAGGTGAGTATCGTTTTTTTCATGGTATAGGGGTTATCAGAAGTAGTGGTCTAGGCGACCGTTGTTCGCAAGACGTGGTCCTTTTTCAGTCATTTGTAGCGTACAAACTTCGTTGTAAGCATCGTGTTCTAAAAATAGATGATAGCCGTTTTCTGCCGCCTCGGTAAAGATGCGTGTTCGCTCGTCGAGCGTTAGCAGTGGACGGGTGTCGTATCCCATGACATAGGGCAAGGGGATGTGTCCGGTGGAAGGCAACAGGTCGGCCATAAAGACCAATGTTTTCCCTTTGTGTTCGATAATAGGGCACATCTGCGCGTCAGTATGGCCGTTGACTATGAACGCGTCAAACCCTAAGCCAGTGCTTATTCGGTGCTGGTTTTCTGGAGCCGCTATGAATTTTAGCTGACCGCTTTCTTGAAGCGGCAAGATGTTTTCAGAAAGGAAGCTGGCACGTTCGCGAGCATTGGGTTTTATGGCCCAATTCCAATGACGTTCGTTCGTCCAATACGTTGCGTTTTTAAAAGCAGGTTCATAACCTGATCGGTCTTTGTTCCACTGTACCGCTCCGCCCACGTGATCAAAGTGCAGGTGGGTAAGGAAGACGTCAGTGATCTGATTGCGATTATAACCCAGTGTTGCAAGCGAGGCGTCAAGGCTGTGGTCCCCGTGGAGGTAATAATGTGAAAAGAATTTCTCGCTTTGTTTGTTGCCGATTCCCGTATCAATTAAAATTAATCGGTCCCCATCCTCGATAAGCAAAGAGCGCATGGCCCAAGTGCAAAGGTTCTTTTCGTCTGCGGGATTTGTGCGCTCCCAAAGTCCTTTAGGCACAACACCAAACATGGCGCCACCGTCGAGTTTAAAGTTTCCTGTGTGTATCGGATGAAGGGTCATATGGATAGGATTTCTGGCAAGTTACAAAGCACACTCGTAATAGATATCACCTAATCCATGTAGGGCTGTCGTTTAATTTACTTTGTGTGTTGATGAACTAAATCGACTGCTTTATTCTTATTTATGCATTAACTAATTGAATATTAAAATGAAAGCAAGCTCTAAACAAATACCTATCACAGAGTTTGAACCACCAAAACCGCTCAAATGGAATCAGTACCTGATCAACGGTAAAATTGAAACTTGGAGTGGAGACTTTGAAGAAGTATACAGTCCCATGGGCAAGGTTTCGAAAGAAGGGACCACAGAAAGAGTATACCTGGGAGCAGCACCAACATTGGATGAGGTGTCCGGCCTTAAGGCACTTCAGGCAGCGAAATCGGCATACAACAATGGCCGCGGCTACTGGCCTACCGCAGGTGCTTCCGCACGTATCGCCGCGATGGAGAAATTCGTTGCGCTTATGAAGGAAAAGCGCGAAGAAGTGAGTGAGTTGCTGATGTGGGAAATAGCAAAGAACAAAAGCGCAGCGTATAAGGAGTTCGACCGTACCGTTGAGTACATCTACGACACCATTGAAGAATATAAAGAGCTGCAGCGCAGGGGCTCACATGTCGCGAGTAAGGACGGTGTTATCTCACAAATTCGTCGTGGACCACTGGGCGTAGTGCTTTGTTTAGGCCCCTACAACTACCCTTTAAACGAAACATTCTGCTTGCTCATACCGTCGTTGATTATGGGCAATACTATTGTCTTTAAACCGGCTAAGTATGGGGTTTTATTATTGACGCCACTTATCGCTGCGTTTAAAGAAGCCTTTCCTCCTGGAGCGGTAAACATTGTGTTTGGCCGTGGAAGAACACTAGCAGGTCCCATTATGAAAACAGGCGACGTGGACGTTTTAGCGTTGATTGGAAATTCGAAAAGCTCAAATGCTTTAGCTGCTCAACACCCAAAACCGAATCGCCTGCGTCAAGTCCTTGGTCTTGAAGCAAAGAATCCAGCCATAGTTTTTGATGATGCGAACGTCGACAAGGCAGTTAAAGAATGTGTAAATGGCGCACTGAGCTACAACGGTCAGCGCTGTACAGCACTTAAACTTATTTTCGTCCACAAGTCGGTTTCAGACGAGTTCCGCTCAAAGTTCACAAAAGCGGTGGATGCACTTGCTTTAGATCACCCTGCTACAAACAGTACACTGACTCCGCTGCCTGAACGAAACAAGGTAGCACAAATGGAAGCGTATGTGGACGACGCTGTCGCTAAAGGTGCTTCGGTGATTAACGAAAACGCAGGTCGCGTCTCAGACACCGCTTTTTTCCCGGCGGTTTTGTATCCGGTAACGGATCAAATGGCCATTTTCCACGAAGAACAGTTTGGACCGGTAGTTCCTATTGTTGAGTATGAAGACCTAGAAGAGGTGATGTCTTCTATTGCAGCATCTGACTATGGGCAACAGTGCAGCTTGTTTAGCGACAATGAATTAACCATAGCCTATGCGGTCGACAACATGGTTAACCAGGTCTGCCGCGTGAATATTAACGCCTCCTGTCAGCGCGGACCAGATTACTTGCCGTTTACAGGAAGAAAGGACAGTGCTGTAGCAACGCTAAGCGTACACGATGCCTTACGTTCGTTCTCTATACGAACGCTGGTTGCGACAGGAACAGATCAAAAAGAATTGGTTGGAAATGTAATTTCAGGAGGCCAAAGCACCTGGATGACAACGGACTACTTGTTGTAAAAACACTGCGTAACAGATCTACAACCCCGGGCCAATGGTTCGGGGTTTTTTAGTTGCTTGGCCGCCTAAAAGAGCTTGACTCAGCGGATTGCATTCGCTTCGCTTCGGCGGACCGCTGCCCACCTAAGGACAGTAACAAAACCCTGGGTCCTTTGCAGCGCAAAGTCTTTGGACTTTTTCTTTTCCCAAATACTGAAGCAAGCTTCGTATTCGTCAAAAGAAAAACCCCAGTTCGCGTTGCGAACCGGGGTTTTGTCATTCTGAGGTTCCGAGCGGACTCGAACCGCTGTAGCTGGTTTTGCAGACCAGTGCCTAGCCACTCGGCCACGGAACCTTAGGGAGGCCAAAAATAGGAGAAAAATTTTAACGGCCTCGAGTTTATTTTTTTCTATCGTTCAGCTGTGAACGTAAGCGCCACCCTTTCTACATCTCCATTGATCGGAGGATTGAGTTTTGCCACGTTTACCCGCGCTTTTTGAACCGACGGGTGTTCGCTCATGATGCGGTCAATCATCCGTTGACACACTACTTCAAGAAGTTTAGCGCGAACTGCCATTTCTTCTTTTGCAATAGCATTAAGTGCCACATAATCTACGGTGTCGTTCAAATCGTCAGAGGCAACCGACGCGCTAAGGTCCGCCCAAACACTGATGTTAACTTCATAATGGGAACCTATAACAGCCTCTTCTTGCATGCATCCATGGTTGGTGTAGATGCGAATGCCGTGAACGTCGATCTGGTGTAATACAGCCATTAGCCCAAAACTTCAATTGCTTTAGAAATACGAGAGAGCACTTCATCTTTGCCTAATACAGCGCAAATAGTGAACATGCTAGGTCCCATGCCTCTTCCAGTGACAGCCAGACGGAAAGAGGGCCCCACTTTTCCGAAGCCCAACCCTTTTTCTGCTAAATAACCCTTGAAACTAACTTCAATCGCTTCCGAAGTAAAATCTGGGAGCGCATTAAAACGGTCGGCGATATCTTGCATCATGGGCGCGCTTGCATCGCTCCATTTTTTAGCGCGTGTTTTTTCATCGTAAACGGAAGGCGTCTCGAAAAGGAATCGCCCCTCCTGAAGCAAATCCTGAGGGAAGGTCGCGCGTTCACTCATCATTGTAGCGATGGTGCCAAGATGCGATTCGTTGTAAGACAGACCTTCGTTTTCCAGAACTGTTTTGAGCTCATGGGCTAATTCAGCCTCGCTTAAATCACGCAAATACAGCTGGTTGAACCACTTTCCTTTCTCAAAGTCGAACTTAGCGCCAGACTTTGAAACCTTGCTCAAGTCGAATGCATCAACCAATTCTTGAAGGCTAAAAACCTCTTGTTCTGTGCCCGGGTTCCAGCCCAGAAGAGCCAACATATTGATAAACGCACCGGGGAAGAAACCAAATTCACGGTAGCCGCTTGCGGTTTCTCCGGTCTTGTCGTTTTTCCAGTCAATAGGGAATACAGGGAAGCCTAAACGATCACCGTCTCGCTTGCTTAGTTTCCCGGGTCCGTCAGGCTTAAGAAGAAGCGGAAGGTGCGCAAAAGTTGGACAATCCCAACCAAAAGCTTCATACAGCATTACATGTAAAGGCGCAGACGGCAACCACTCTTCACCACGGATGACATGAGTGATTCCCATTAAATGGTCGTCCACAATATTAGCAAGGTGGTAGGTAGGCATTCCATCGGCCTTGAATAGGACTTTGTCGTCCATGTTGTTTGTATTCACACTGACCCAACCGCGAATGGTGTCTTCTAACCGAACTTCATGATCACGGGGAAGCTTAATACGAATCACATAGGGCTCTCCAGCGGCAACTTTCGCGTCAACCTCTTCCTTTGGAAGAGTCAAAGAGTTCTTCATGTTGCCGCGGGTGATATAATTGTATTGCCAATTCGACGCGCCGGCATCTTTTGCCATTTGACGCATTGCATCCAGGTCTTCAGCCGTATCAAAAGCGATATAGGCCTTATCTGCAGCTAATAACCGCTCTGCGTATTCACGGTACATCGGCTTGCGCTCGCTTTGACGGTACGGCCCATTTCCCCGGTCTTCACCTCCAATACCTTCGTCGGGTGAAATACCACACCACGCCAAGGCTTCAATGATATACTTCTCTGCACCCGGTACAAATCGAGTTTGGTCCGTATCTTCGATACGAAGCAAGAAGTCACCGCCGTGCTTTTTAGCGAATAAATAGTTGTATAAAGCGGTACGCACACCGCCTATATGCAAAGGCCCCGTTGGTGAAGGAGCGAATCGAACGCGAACTTTTGAGCTCATGTTTATGTCGTTATAATTGGCGCAAAGGTACAATCGCGCAAACCATTAGGAAACACTAACTTTGTTTAGATAAAAACACAATCAAATATGTACCCAGAAGAGATGATCGCGCCCATGCGCGCAGAGCTAGCAAATAGCGGATATACTGAAACAAAGACCGCAGACGAAGTTAAATCAGCCATTAACGCAGACGGAACAACGTTCGTTGTAGTAAATTCGGTTTGTGGATGTGCGGCAGGATCTGCGCGTCCGGCAGCCATGGCAGTGGCAAAATCGGCAGTTAAGCCCTCTAGAATGATCACTGTTTTTGCTGGAAATGACGTTGAAGCGGTAAACGAAGCGCGCGGTATGATGCAGCCGTTTCCTCCATCGTCACCGTCAATGGCGCTATTTAAAAACGGTGAACTTGTCCACATGGTAGAACGCCACCACATTGAAGGCCGCACGGCCGAAATGATCGCAGGAAATTTACTTTCTGCCTTTGAAGAGCACTGCAAATAATAGACGTACGGAATACTTACAGCAAGCAATGGACGATAAGAACCAACAAATTGAAACTCTAGCCATTCACGGCGGACAGCAGCACGATCCTTCAACAGGAGCGGTGATGCCCCCCATATATCAAACCTCCACTTACGTTCAGGATTACCCTGGAAAGCATAAGGGGTACGAATACAGCCGTAGCGGCAACCCAACCCGCACTGCGTTAGAAAATTCTATTGCGAGCATTGAGGGGGGTACGCACGGCGCTGCTTTTGGTTCAGGTTTAGCAGCCATTGACTGTATGCTGAAGTTCTTAAGCCCGGGAGACGAAGTAATAGCGTGTAATGATTTGTACGGCGGAACGTATCGGTTATTTACAAAGATGTTCTCTAATTACGGCGTCAAATTCAAATTCGTCGACATGAGCAACGACGATTGGCATAGCCTCGTGAGTGAAGCGACAAAGATGTTGTGGATGGAGACTCCCACCAACCCGATGCTGAACGTGTTTGACATTGAATCAGCCTCGAAAGTGGCGAAAGAACACGAATTAATCTTAGTCGTGGACAACACTTTTGCAACGCCGTACCTTCAGCGCCCGCTAGATTTAGGCGCAGACGTGGTAATGCACAGCGGCACGAAGTATCTGGGAGGGCACAGTGATGTTGTACTGGGATTACTGGCCACGAAAAACGAGGCTATTGCGGAGAAAATATATTTCATTCAAAACGCATCTGGCGCTGTTTGCGGCCCAATGGACAGCTTTCTTGCACTGCGTGGAATCAAAACCCTGCACGTGCGTATGGACCGTCATTGTGAAAACGGCGAGGCCGTTGCACATTATCTTGAGGCGCACCCCGCAGTTGCAAACGTGTACTGGCCAGGCTTAAAGGGTCATAATGGCCACGAGGTAGCGAAACGACAAATGAAGAAATTTGGTGGAATGGTAAGTTTTACCATCAAAGGAGCCGGTTTCGAGAAAACCGCTGAGGTTGTAAGTGCGCTTCGTGTCTTTACCCTCGCGGAAAGCTTGGGCGGAGTGGAATCGTTAGCGGGACACCCAGCATCCATGACACACGCCTCCATTCCTAAGGAAGAGCGCGAAAAAGTTGGGGTAACCGACAACCTTATTCGGTTGTCCGTAGGAATTGAAAACATAAAAGATTTGCTTGCCGATTTAGAGCAAGCACTCGCAAAATAATAGCGTATGAATAGCAAGTTTGCCGTAATAGGCCTTGGTGTTTTTGGATCAGCGATTGCGCGCAGGCTTGCGCAGCGTGGCGCTGATGTAATGGCCATTGATGAAAGCGAAGAAAAGGTACAGCGCATAGCGCAAGACGTTCCCTTCGCCGTAGCGCTCGATGCAACAAATAAACAAGCGTTGGAAGCACAAAACATCCAAGATATGGATGCCGTTGTGGTAAGTATCGGTTCTAGTTTTCAGGAAATGCTTTTATGTGTTTTCCAATTACAAGAGATGGGAGTGAAGAAAATCATCGCTCGCGCTCAGGGACCGGTACAGCGTAAAATTCTTGAGAAAATGGGGCTTCAGCACATTTTGAGCCCGGAGCAAGAGGTTGCAAACAACGTTGTTGAGCAATTGACCAACCCAGGAGTTCTCATGTGTGTTCAACTACCAGACAACTATGAAATTATTGAGGTTGAGGCGCCAACAAAAATAATTGGCCGCACTCTTGAGGATATAGGATTGCGCAAAAAGTACAATATCAATCTAGTAACGGTTCTTCGAAAAGAAGGTGATGGGCACCATATTAATGGTGTGCCAGGGCCAGATAGTATTGTCAACAATGGAGACATTATCCTTGTTTTTGGGAAGATAAAAGACATTAATCGCTTTATAGAAATCAACGCTTGATGTCCGAACAAAGGCGTATGATCATTACCGGCGTAAGCTCGGGAATAGGATTAGCGATAGCGACTGAGGCCTTACGCTTAGGTTGGTATGTTGACGGTATAGGAAGAAATGCACCGGCGTTACTCGCAGAACACGCGCGCGGATCTTTCACCGCATGTGATTTAAGCGACAGAGCAGCCTTAAAAGGTATTTCACTTGCCACAGAAGAGGTTTACGACTGTACTGTTTTAGTGAACAACGCCGGCACTTTGGGCCCTTTAAAACCCGGACAAAACGCAAGCTGGGAGGAAATCGACCATTGCATTACCCTGAACACGAGTAGCGCTATGTTGTTGAGCGCAAAATTTCTAACGGAAATCGCAGGCGAGAAACAACTTTATTTTACCGGCTCTGGCGCCGCAGAATTTGCCATTGAAGGCTGGAGCGCTTATTGTGCATCAAAAGCAGCCGTGCACATGTACGCGTCGGTACTGGCTAAAGAGCATCCCGATCTGAGAATTCACGCTTTCAGACCAGGAAAAGTAAATACGCCTATGCAGGCGGAGATTCGAGCAACGACTGCAGAAAATTTTCCCGGGGTTGCACATTTTGTAGAAGAATTTGAATCAGGGAGCCTTGTTCTTCCCGAAACGGTAGCTACATCTTTGCTGCACGTTATAGACAGGAAAGACGAAATCCCAGTTATTTTTAGTACCTCAAACTATACAGTATGAAAAAAACCCTTTTAACCTTTATCACCGCAGGAGCCTTATTGGCGGTATCCTGCACGACCGAGCCTGTTGCTACAGAAACGTTTAACCGCGAAGACGTGGTCGGGGAATGGACAGTAAATCAAGTGGCTTACAGCGGTGAAATGCCTAACCCGATCAACCCATCGGCGCTTATGCAATTTAGCGGCATAGGAACGCAGTTGTATGGAAAAATCAATATTTACGAGATGCCGGATACAGGTAATCTACACGTAGACTTTGTAGCCAACCTAAACACCATTCAGGTTCCGGTTAGCTTGATCAGTGGCGGCACTTGGTACCTAGAGAACAATGATAGCACGCTAGTCCTCGATAACGATAGCGTGAGCTACGCGTTTAAGATGATCAGCGGATTACCAACACAGCAGATTTGGCAGACATCGTTCATGCAAATTCCTGCAGACAGCAGCTATTGGGCGGACATTGATTTAGAATTGACGTTGATTAAATAAGAAACGAATGGCAAGAGTACTCACAGGTATTCAAAGTTCAGGACGCCAGCATCTAGGAAATATTCTAGGCGCAATACGTCCCGCGATAAAAATGAGTAAAGACGCGAAAAACGAGGCGTTTTTGTTCATAGCAGACTTACACAGCCTGACCACAGTAAAGGATCCTGAATTGCGTAAGGAGAATCTTTTGGCCACTGCAGCAGCCTGGCTCGCTTGCGGGTTAGACCCAGAAAAAGTGGTTTTCTATGCGCAGAGCGATCTGCCAGAGTGTACAGAATTAACGTGGTATTTAAACTGCTTTACGCCATACCCCATGCTTGCCAACGCCCACAGCTTTAAAGATAAAAGCGACAACCTCAGCGATGTGAATGCAGGGCTCTTTGATTATCCCGTTTTAATGGCGTCAGACATTTTGTTGTACGATGCGGAATTGGTTCCTGTTGGGAAGGATCAGAAGCAACACTTGGAGATCACGCGGGATTTAGCCAGTAGTTTTAACCACCGTTATGGGGAAACGTTTGTAGCACCTGAGGCCAGTATTGCAAAATCCGTAATGACTATTCCGGGCACGGATGGGCGAAAAATGAGCAAGAGCTACGGCAACGTCATTGATGTGTTTTTGCCTAAGAAACAACTAAAGAAGCAGGTCATGGGTATCGTAACGGATTCGACGCCGCTCGAGGACCCCAAAGACCCAGAGACATGCCATGTATATGCCCTTTATAAACTGTTAGCCTCATTAGAACAGACGGAAGCGTTGGCCGCGAAATATCGCGAAGGGAACTTTGGATACGGTCATGCGAAAACCGCACTTTTAGAGCTTATTCTAGAAGAATTTGCGGAAGCACGTGAACGTTTCGACTATTATATGGCCCATCCGGACGAAATAAGTAAGGCGCTGAAAATAGGGGCAGATAAAGCGCGTCCTATTGCTCAGGCGACATTGAGTCGGGTGCGCGAAAAACTAGGCTTTTAAACGATAAGCAAGAAATCTGTTTAATAATCCTATTTGTTTCATTATCAACAGGGTTACTACTACTTTAGCCCCGTGAAAATTCTGAGCTACATTCATCATATATGGTATTATTTGGTTGCGTTTGTAACTATTTTGGTATTACTCCCCGTGCTGTTGTGGACAGCGCGCCCTGGCGGTAACTACCATTCTTTTTTCAGAGTGGCGAAGGTGTGGTCTTGGATGTATTTAGTGGGTATGGGTGTTTGGCCCCGCTCAGAGAAATACCAAATTAAGCATGATGGACCGGTTGTATTAAGTCCAAATCATGGGTCAGACTTAGACATTCCGCTGACATTTATAGCGTCCCCAACTCCGGTTGTTTTCATGGGAAAAGCGGAACTGTTGAAGCTGCCGCTCTTTGGTTATTTTTTCAAGCAAACGAGTATCGCGGTAGACCGCTCGTCGTTTAGCGGGAGAAAGCAAGCCATGATTGATGCCGATCAAAAAATTAAAGAAGGATTTAGCGTTTGTATTTTTCCTGAGGGAGGAATTCCACCGCAGAAGTATTTGATTCGTGGATTCAAAGCTGGAGCATTCAAACTGGCCTCAGAGAACAATATTCCTGTAGTGTTGCTCAGTATCTATCAAAGTAAGTTTCGATTAGGAGACTGGGGAGAACCCTCAAGTTTTGGCCCTGTTGATACCAAGGTATTGGGCGAGTTTTGGGCAGACCCCAAAGAAGCTAACCCGGTACAAGAATTGATGGATCGATCGTATAGGGTTTTAGCTACGGATTTGAAAAACTGGGGCCATACTGGAGAAGTTGCTTTACCTTTGGAGGAGAATTAAGAGCTATGGAAATCAGCAAAGAGCAAATCAAACATTTGGCGCATTTAAGTCGTTTAGAACTCTCAGATTCGGAGATTGATGCGATGCAGGGCGACATGTCAAAGATTTTAGATTTTGTTGCTCAGGTAGAAAAGCTGGACCTAGATGGTGTGGAACCGCTTACGCAGATGAGCAAGAGCATTAATGTCATGCGTGAAGACGAAGCGGCAAACATGCTAACGAAGGAAGAGGCACTGAAAAACGCACCTGATGCGAACAGTGATTATTTCCGCGTTTCGAAGTTCGGAAAGAAGGTCTAAACAATGACAGCGGGGGGATGTTAACCTTACCACCTAACTCAACATCATGCGCATTACCATTATTCAAGGAAGTCCTCGCGAAGAAGCGAATTCCGCTAAAGTTGCCCGTTTTTTCGAAGAGCAATTGGCACAAAGAAAGTCGGTATCATCTACGGAATTTTTAGATATACGGTCTTTTAATTTTCCTAATTGGGGAATGGGCGAGGCCCCTAAAGAGGGTTTAGCATTGTTTCAGACAGGCATAACAGAGGCTGATGGTTTGTTGTTTGTTGTCCCAGAATATAACGGACGTGTTCCCGGCGCGTTTAAAAATACGCTAGACTATTTTCAGGCAGAATACGCTAAGAAACCTATGGCTATCGCAACAGTAAGTGCCGGTCCATTCGGGGGTGTAAACGCGCTTTATGATTTTAGAGACTGGGCGCATTATGTTGGTGGAATTCTTAGCCCAACAAAGCTTTTGGTGAGCAAAGCAGGTAATTTATTTAACGAGCAGGGCATTCCGGTAGAAGAGCATTTTAATACCAACTACGCAACGTTCCTCGACGATTTTGTTTGGCTCACTGAAAAAATAGCGAAGTAAATGTCGGGCCAAGCGACGGCCCTAAATCTTTGCCGGAATTGGTTTGAGGACCAAGGCTGGAAGCCCTTTTCATTTCAAATTCAGGCGTGGTCTGCAGCTTTAAACGGCGAGTGCGGCATTGTAAATGCACCCACGGGTAGCGGGAAGACGTACTCCCTTTTGCTTCCGGCGATTGCCGCGGGAATGTTGCGGAGCGGGCGTGAAGCGGAAGGGGTACAGCTGATTTGGATTACACCCATTCGAGCTTTGGCGAAGGAGATTGAGCAGAGCGCCCGCAAAGCCATCGACGGCATGGGCTCAAGCTGGGAAGTAGGAACCCGTACTGGCGACACCTCTCAAAAAGTAAAGCAAGCTCAGAAAACCAAGCTTCCTCAGGTTTTGATAACCACACCGGAGAGCATTCACGTAATGCTGTCGAATAAAGGCTTTGCGAAGTTGTTTCGCAATTTAGACACGGTGGTTATTGACGAATGGCACGAGCTAATGGGGAGTAAACGCGCCGTGCAGTGTGAGCTTTTTCTTTCAAAATTCAGAAAATTAAGCCCCGCTCTTAAGACGTGGGGCATCAGTGCGACCATAGGTAATATGGACGAAAGTATCGAAGTGCTCATGGGCGTAGACGGCGTGGAGTCGGCCCGGTTAATAAAAGCGAGCCTCACGAAATCCCTAGTCGTAGAACCGGTATTGCCGGACGAAGTAGAAACCCTGCCTTGGGCAGGTCACCTGGGAATTCGACTGCTGGAAAAGGTGGTTCCGCTTATTCATGAAAACCAGAGCACTCTCATTTTCACCAATACCCGTGCTCAAGCGGAGATTTGGTACCAAAAAATATTAGAGGTCGACCCTTCATTGGCGGGCATTATCGCGATGCATCACAGTGCCATATCTAAGGATGTGCGCAACTGGGTGGAGGAAGCGTTGTACGACGGAAACCTGAAGGCTGTGGTATGTACTTCGTCGCTCGATTTAGGTGTTGATTTTCGTCCGGTAGATTGTGTCGTTCAGATAGGTTCTCCAAAAGGTGTCAGTAGGTTTGTGCAGCGTGCTGGCCGTTCAGGTCACCGCCCAGGTGCAACGAGTACGATTCATTTTGTACCTACCCACAGTCTAGAGCTGCTGGAATGTGCTGCATTGCGTAAGGCGATAGATTACAATACAAATGAAGATCGTATTCCGTATTTACGAAGCCTGGATGTGCTCATTCAGTATTTAGTTACCTTGGCCGTAAGTGATGGTTTTGAGTCCGAAGTATTGTTATCGGAAGTGCGTTCGACGACCAGCTATTTCAGTATTTCGGATGAGGAATGGCATTGGTGTTTAGATTTTATTGTTCGCGGCGGTCAAAGTTTAGCGGCCTATGATGACTATCATAAGGTTGTGAAGGAAGACGGTGTGTTTAAGGTGGTATCGAGAAAAGTAGCGATGCGGCACAAGTTCAACATCGGAACGATTGTTAGTTCGATGATGGTGAAGGTGAAGCTGCAGAAAGGAAGCTTCCTGGGTCACGTGGAGGAGTATTTTGTATCGAAATTGATGCCGGGTGATAGTTTTTGGTTTGCGGGCCGCTGTTTAGAATTGGTCCGATTCCGTGGCGTCGAAGCCACGGTTCGCCTATCGAAGGCAACTACCGGCGCAGTACCGAGCTACATGGGGGGTCGAATGCCATTGAGTGCGGAACTGGGTCATTTTTTACGTGAGAAATTAGAAGAGGCTGCGACAGCGCAGACCTTTGAGGACCCAGAATTGGCCTTAATACAACCCATTATTCGTTTACAAAAAGAGCGGAGCATGGTGCCAACTAACGCGCAATTTCTGATTGAGTATTTAGAAGATAAAGAAGGGCATCATTTGTTTGTTTACCCTTTCGAGGGGCGGCTCGTGCACGAGGGAATGGCGTCATTATTGGCCTACCGATTAGGTCTTTTCGGCCCACAGACTTTTTCAATAGCAATGAACGACTACGGTTTTGAGCTTTTGTCGGATCAGCCTATTCCAATACAAGATGCAATAGACAGCGATATTTTCTCGGCGACCGCACTTCGTGAAGATTTAGTCAGCAGCCTAAACGAGAGTGAGATGATGCAGCGCAGATTTCGTGACATAGCGCAGATCTCCGGGCTGATATTCACAGGGTATCCAGGCAAAAATATGAGTACGAAACAGCTGGTCAGTTCGACCAAACTGATGTACGAAGTGTTTAAGGACTATGAGCCTGACAATCTTCTGTTACGCCAGGCGTATGAGGAGGTTCACGAGTTCCAACTCGAAGAGGCCCGTATGCGCGCTGCACTGGATCGAATCGCAACACAGGAAACAGTACTACAGCATTTAGCGCACCCTTCGCCGCTTAGTTTCCCCATTTTGGTTGACCGCCTTCGTGAGACGATGGGTAATGAAAGCTTGGCGCAGCGCATCAAGCGGATGCAATTGGATTTTGGTTAAATAAAAACGCCCTTCACCGCTAGGGAGAAGGGCGTTGTACTTAGTACCTACACTACTTATCCGCGGCCGTTACCAAAAGGCTGTGCTGCAAGCTGGAAGCGTTGGTAGAAATCTTGAACGCTATCCTGATCGTGTACCTGAACGTTTTGCAAGAGCATTTGGTAGAACTGCAGGTTGGTGCGCCATTCGTTGGCTGCGCGCTTACGATTCTCTCTATCGAAGGCGCTGAAGTAATCCAATTCTGCGTCCAAATGATCTGCAAACGCATTGGTCAATTCGCGTGCTTTATCTGTAGCGCCTGCTTTGTAGTAGGAATCTATAATACCAAAGACGAAGTAGTTGTAGCCGAACTTTTCAGCAGGCATTTTTTCCATTGCAAAGTCGAGAACCTCAACTGCTTTATCGTTCTCTCCTTCAACGATCAACTCATTGGCAAGGCGACCGAAGATAGTACGTAAGTTGTAGCTCAAACGACGGTTGGTTTCATCGAGATACACCTCAGGAAGCTCCATATTCCCGTAGCTGAATTTCGACATGAGATTCTCATACATGATATCAGTATCTACTTTACCGTAATCAATACCGGTTCCGCTTTCGTATTTCACAGGTACGAAGCGGTATGCCATTCCTTCAAGACGGAAATAGTCGTTCAGCCAGAAGTAGGCTTTAGGACTGTTACCTACTGTGATAGAGAAGTAGATAGGGCGTTCCCAGTTGTTATTAGCAATAAGGTCAACGACCATTAGATCGCGTTTGGTCATCACGTTAGATTTCCAATCCCAATCGATGTAGTCTAAAACATCTGCACTGTCTGCGATATCCATTACGCCATTAGCATAGACCGCTTCTTTATCAATATTGATTCTGAAGTTTTTCTGAGGGAACAACGGCAATTCCTTACCACCACCCGTTTTGAATTTAACTTGCGAATCATCACGTTTGCTGAATTGGACGAAATCTTTAACATCCCAACGGCCTTTCACCCCTAGGTCACGGTAGTACAGAACATCACGTGTGCCCTGGACGTATTCGTGCCATTTGAAGCTAAACGGAACAGCCTCCCCGTCGTAGGCTTTTCTGCGTTGTTGGTCAATGTACCAGTCTGTATTTAATAAGCTGAGGTTCACAATGCGGACATCCGTTCTGTACCCTTCTACTTCTTGTACATACCACAGCGGGAATGTATCGTTATCTCCATTGGTAAAGAGTATTGCATTCGGGTCACAGCTGTCTAAATAAGCTTTTGCGATATCTCTAGCCGTATAACGGTTGCTGCGGTCGTGGTCGTCCCAGTTTTCAGCAGCCATACGAACAGGTACTGCAACGAGCGTAACACCGATCACCAGGTAAGAAGCCACCATAGGACTCAACTTAGTACGGAGCGTGTCCCATAAACCGAGCGCCCCTAAACCTATCCATACGGCATAGGCATAGAACGAACCAACAAAGGCATAATCACGCTCACGCGGCTCAAACGGCTTGTGGTTAGTGTAGACAACAATAGCAATACCGGTAAGCAGGAAAAACAGTGTAACCGCCCAGGCGTCTTTTTTGTTTTTCTTGTATTGGTAGTAAAGTCCAAAGATTCCTAACAGGAACGGCAACATGAAATACGTATTGCGCGATGGATCGTTTTTCCAATGATCTGGTAGATTGCTCTGGTCGCCAATTCGCATTTTATCTAGGAAAGAAATACCCGTAATCCAATTCCCTTTGGTCATTTCATAGCGGTGCTGTTGGTCGTTTTGGCGGCCGGAATAATTCCACATGAAATAACGCCACCACATCTTACCAATCTGGTACTCAAAGAAGAACCCTACATGTTGCGCAAAAGTGATCGGAGCATCCGGATCCTTAATGTTCATGATATTGATGTAGTTCTGCTTGTATTGAGGATCATCATTCCATATTCTTGGGAAGAACCCTTGATATTTAGGGTCATAATTAGGAACGCTTGCCTTCTTATCGTCTGTAAGTAGGTATTTACCGTCAATCTCAAGGTTGCCCCCCTTTTCCTCTACATAGGCTAATGCTTCGCTTTCTAATTTAAACGCAGCCACCTGCTTCTTTCCTTTCAATACAGCAAACCCACGCTGGTATACCGGATTACCGTCACCAAAAGGCTTATTTCTGTCGTAAGGTGCGTTGAAACTCTTCCCATAGAGGATCGGCCAGTCCCCATATTGCTCGCGATTGTAGTACGCTAATAAAGACATGGCGTCCTCTGGGTTATTCTCATCAATAGGCGTATTTGCATTGGAGCGAACCGCTAAAATGATGAACGTCGAATAGCCCATAACAATCAACATGACCGCAATAACCGCTTGTTGCGCCAATGGTCTGTTTGTCTTTTTAGTCCAAACAACCCCAAAGGTCATGGCAGCGATAAGGATTAGTGAGGCGGCAACGGTTCCAGAGTGGAACGGCAAGTTCAAGCTGTTTACAAATGTGATTTCCAATGCTCCGAATAACTTCAAAACCATAGGAATAATAAAGGCGAAAACTAAAGCCAACACAAGAATACTCGCGCCATTGGCAATGATAAACCCGTTTCTAGTGGTGTTCGGGAATTTTTTGAAGTAGTAAATCATTCCAATTGCAGGAATGGTCAGGAACACCAGGATGTGTACCCCAACAGAAAGCCCTACTAAGTAAGCGATAAGCAGCAGCCATTTGTTCGCATGTGGGTCTTCATCTACAGCCTGTTCCCATTTTAAAACGGCCCAGAAAGCCGCGGCGGTGAAGAATGAACTCATGGCATATACCTCGCCCTCCACAGCAGAGAACCAGAAGCTATCGGAGAACGTGTAGGCTAATGCACCAACAGCGCCCGCTCCTAGAACAGCAACCGTAGCTGCAGCGTCTATTTTATCCTTACCGCCCAGTAACTTTACGCCGAGCGCAGTGATGGTCCAAAACAAGAAGAGAATACTAAAAGAAGAACTCAAAGCACTTAAAGCGTTGACCATGAGCGCTTGGTTTTCGGCTTCACCAGCAAATTGGCCAAAGAGGTTACCCATGAGCTGAAAAAACGGAGCACCCGGAGGGTGTCCTACCTGAAGCTTCACTGAAGTCGCAATATATTCCCCACAATCCCAGAAACTGGTGGTAGGTTCAATGGTCATGAAATAGGTAATGGTGGCGATGGCGAAAACCGTCCAGCCAACGATGTTATTTAGTTTTTTGTAATCCACTGATAACGTGCTTTTTGCTAGATGTTAGGTGTTCTAGCGTTCTAAACGGTTCGAAAATAAGAAAATCCGCGCCCCCACAGAGCAAACCTATTGTTAAACCGCGAAATTTTTCGCTAACTCTTTTTCGTGTTTTGTCAATTGGAGTATATTTGCCATCCCAAAAGGGAGAATTGTCCGATGGTGTAATGGCAACACTACGGTTTTTGGTACCGTCATTCTAGGTTCGAGTCCTAGTCGGATAACTCAGAGAAAGCCTCGCACGAAAGTGTGGGGCTTTTTTCTTGTCCGCCCCTCAAGCTTGCTTGGAAGGGTATAGATAGATTAGTTGAATGAAAACCCTAAGGTTAACGACCCTAGGAAAACATCTTCTTCGAAAGCACCTTCTCTAAACAAGGGAATGCGCTCAAACCGACCAGTGAGCTTCACCTTTTTATAACCGGCTTGCGCTAGAACAGCATAATTCAAGATACGGGTGTTAAAACCACTTTGTGTAGTGCGTATAAACCGGTCTCCGTCTAGATCACGTCCGCTGTAGGCGGCAGAACTTGCAAGACGCATCCGTCCTTCTAGGCCAACGCCAAGGTTTAGCCCGTCGTTAAAAGTTCCCTTCGGACTGAGATCGAGATGCAGCATGATGGGAGCATTAAGGTGTGAGTAACGCCAGTTGCTTGCTCGAACAGTGTTCATATTAAAAATAGGGAACAAGCCAGTGCCCGTTCCTCCTAGAATGTCTTTGGAGATAGTGCGTTCATTTTTGAAACTGAAAACGGTGCTAGAGAATCCTAGGCCCGTCTGCATTTGGAACGGCGATGCGTAACCGCCTAACCTGCGTTTCTGGCTAAAGAGAAACCTATTTTCTATGGAGAGCCAGCCGTTTACATGCTCCATTGCTGAGGCATCACTAAAATTGTTTTTCAGGAGTCTATTAGATCCAGTGTGCCATTCAAATACGAAGGTTTTTTTCTCTCCTTCAAACGAGGATTCAAAATCGCTGAGATCATACAACTCGTCGTCTCGATTGAAAGAGTCAACAACACTTTCAGTTGTTGTCGCTTTATAATTCTCAAAGAAAGACGCAGAAGCTAAATAGATGCTGGAGATCAATGAATCTACAGCCTCTTGTGCCTCTTCTTGGCTCAATTCACCGTTTTCTAATTTGTTAATGATGCTTGAAAACTGAACAGATGAGAGTACCATTTGCTGTTTGTCGCTGACCTTCCAGGCTTCTTCGACTGGTGCTGAGACGGTGGTATCTAAACGCTCAACCACTTTAGCGGGCGGTAAAGAGTCGTTTTTAATAGCGTTTAAGCTGAAGGAAGGGCTTCCAAAAACAGATAAAGAATGGCCTAAAACAAGGGCAATGGTTAAGATTTTCATAGTGTACAAGTAACGTTTTAAAGGTACGCAGGTTCAAATAGGTTGAAAACAGAAAGCATATCTTTACTAAACATATGGCAAGAAAGCACAATAAGCGGGCCAACAAACGTTCGCAAAGCGTAGATATTAAAGCCTACGCGCAACAACTCGAGGGTGTTTTTCGTAAATACCCCGCACGAAAATTCAACTACAAACAACTGGCAGGCCAACTAGGCTATAAGCCTCAGATGGTAAAGGCCAAAATAGAAATGGCGCTCTCTGACCTAGAGCGTAAGGGCACCATTATCATGGTGGACAGATTCAAATACAAACTGAAATACACTGCGGTTTTCACCGAAGGGGTTGTTGACATGGCCTCAAACGGTAATGCGTATGTAGTTAGTCCGGACACGGAATCGGACATTATGGTACGGTCGCCGAACCTTATGCATGCGCTGCACGGGGACCGCGTAAAGGTGAGTTTGTTTGCGCGCCGCGGAGGTAAAAAGCTCGAAGGTGAAATTGTAGAAATCGTAGAGCGCAAACAGACCGATTTTGTGGGTACTATTGAGATAGGTAAGAGTTACGGATTCTTAGTGCCTTCTAGTAGAAAAATGTTGATCGACATCTACATTCCCAAAGACAAGCTAGGGGGTGCTGAGCACGGTCAAAAGGCCATTGCTCGTATTACGGATTGGCCGGCAAAGGCAAGCTCACCCTTTGGTGAGATTATCGAAGTGCTCGGTAACGCTGGAGAACACAATACAGAGATTCATGCAGTACTGGCAGAATTTGGTTTGCCAAACCAATTCCCAGAAGAGGTAGAACGCGCTGCAGACGAATTGGACACCGCGATTAAAGAAGACGAGATTGCGAAAAATCGCCGCGACTTCCGCAAGGTTCCTACGTTTACCATTGATCCGGCGGACGCGAAGGATTTTGACGATGCGTTGTCTTTACAGCGACTTGAAAACGGCCGTTGGGAAGTAGGTGTGCACATTGCGGATGTGAGTCATTATGTGAAGCCAGACTCCATCTTAGAAGACGAGGCCGTTGCGCGCGCCACAAGTGTTTATCTGGTAGACCGCGTTGTTCCAATGCTTCCGGAAGTACTTTCAAACGGTGCGTGTTCACTACGGCCAAACGAGGATAAATACACTTTTTCAGCCGTCTTTGAAATGGACGAAGACGCAAAGATTCACAACCAGTGGTTTGGCCGCACGGCCATCCACAGTGACCGAAGATTTGCATATGAAGAGGCGCAACAGATTATAGAAGATGCCCATCCGCAAGGAAAAGACGCAGATTTCTATGAAGAGGTTCGAACCTTAGATAAAATGGCGAAGATTATGCGTGAAGCGCGCATGGCTAAGGGTGCATTGAGTTTTGATAAGAAAGAAGTGAAATTCAAATTGGACGAAGACAATGCCCCAACAGGCGTTTACTTTAAGGTCGGTAAGGACGCCAATCATTTGATAGAAGAATTTATGTTGCTAGCGAACCGCTCTGTCGCAACCTTTATTGGTCAAGCGAAAAGTGGTCAGCCGTCCGGACAGACATTTGTTTACCGTATTCACGACGATCCAGACCCGCAGAAACTGCAGGATTTAAGTGTTTTCGTGAAGCAGTTTGGCCACGAAGTCAGGATGACCAATAAATCGGCCATTACTCGAAGCTTAAATAAAATGTTGACGGAAGTGAAAAATACGCCGGCAGCAAACATGATTGAGACCCTCACCATACGAACGATGAGTAAAGCGAAGTATACTACTCAGAATATTGGGCATTACGGACTAGCCTTTGAGTACTATTCGCACTTTACCTCGCCCATTCGTCGCTATCCTGATGTAATGGTACACCGCTTGTTGCAGCATTACCTCGATGGAGGAAAGAGCCCAGATTATGCGCAGTATGAAGCACTCTGTGAGCACAGTTCGGAACGCGAGAAGGCGGCTTCGGACGCTGAACGCGCAAGCATTAAATACATGCAAGCGGTATTCTTAGAAAAACACGTTGGGGAGAGCTTCATGGGTGTGATTTCTGGCGTTACGGAATGGGGCGTTTATGTGGAGTTGACAGATAACTATTGTGAAGGAATGATCCGCATTAGCGCATTCCGTGATGACTACTACACTTTCGATAGCAAGAACTTCTGCATTGAGGGTGAAAAAACGGGTCGAATATTTCAATTGGGCGACCCTATGAAAATCACCGTAAAAAATGTAGATTTAGAAAGGAAACAAATTGATTTTGAGCCATGTGTCTCAGAAGACTAACTTTGAAACCACAACGAAACATACGACCATGTCTACCGCAAATCGCTCAAAGCCACTAGAAACAGCAGCCATCATTATTGGTGTGCTTGCCATTGCCGCCTCCGCGTATTTTATTTTTATGACTGAAGGCAGTGCCTATCGACTGACGAATTGGATCATTTCGTTAGCGTTCCTGGTTTTCGTGGCATATAACTTCATCAATGTACGCAGTCTAAAAGGCGAGGTAGGAGCATTGAGCGATCGCAACGCTGAGGTTACTCAGGAGCTCCAGGGTACGAAGCAATCACTTGTGGAAGCGCAAGCGGACTTGCAAACAGTAAAGTCAGATTTAATCAGTGCCGAAGAAGAGGCTGCGGCGCGTGAGAAAGAAGTGGCGCGTCTGCGTAAGAAATTAGAATCTGACGAGGGTTAAAAAACCTATTTCTTCCCGAAAAAAGCTTTTAGTTTTTCGAGATCGGCATCTGTGGAGTCGCGTGGTTTCTGCGCTTCTTTTGTTGCAGGTGACGCCACCTTTTTGAGCGGCTGCTCTAGTTGCGCTCGCTGCTGAGGAGTTAAGTCATCGGGTTTCTTTTTCCCGGTCATCTTTTTAGCAGGGATGGTCTTCAGCGGTTTAGAATCCGCAACTTCATTGAGTTTTTCTTTTGGCGATTTTTCAGGGGTTTTTGCCTTGTTTTTGATGTTTTTTGGCTTTTTTAGAGCCGTTTTTGATGTTTTTTGGCTGTTTTTTCCTGATTTCTTCGCTTTTTTCTTTTCTGCCGCAGCCTCTTGTTTCGATTTTGGACCAGAGGACGTGACCGCCTTTTGAACCTCAGCTTCTTTAACACCGCCGCGAGCTTTTCCCTTAGGCGTGCCTTGATCTCCATGCAGGCTCTCAGCGGGTATAAATTTATCCCGCGTTGCCCAGGTTGTTAGGGCACCGATGGCTAAAAGGAATTGGTCCTTTTTAATTTCAATGATTTCCCCCGGTTGACGCGAACCTATGAGCTTTACCCGATCGCCTATTTTGACAGGGGCAGAAGTCAGCTTTTTAATCTTCCTTTCTTGCTGTTTTTCGTACTGAGTTTTTTTGACGGTACGCTCGTTTTGAGTCTGATTAGCACGTTCACCAGCATACACCTTAAAGCGTCCTACTACCTCATCTTTCCCTTTTTTGCTGCGTTGTTCAGCATATTCATTGACAAGTCCTTGGAATTTTTTACCCCAAGTTATCATGGCGTTTTGTTGCTCGTTCATTGCGCTTTGACGGCGTACTTTATCTTCTAATTGAGCAATCTTCCGGTCTTGTTTTTCCTTGAGTAATTCTAATTCCTCGAGGCGAGAACTTAGTTGTACGCGTTGATGGGCCAATTGGTTTTTCTCCTTTTGAATCCCCACGAGTAAGCGGTCCATTGCGACGGTACTCTCGTTGAGCACACTACGTGCCTGCTCAATCAGTCGCTTATCTACACCTACCTGTTGTGCTACCTCGTAGGTATACGATGAGCCAGGTACGCCTTGATTTAGCTTGAATTCAGGCGTGAGGTCCTTGGAATTGAACTGCATTGATCCATTCTCTACCCGAGGCAGGTCGCTAGCCAACGCTTTGATACTGTTGTAGTGGGTAGTCATTACCCCATAGGTTTTGCTTTCATTCAATGCGCGCAGGAACACTTGCGCCATGGACGAACCTAGGTCCGGATCAGAACCAGAGCCAAACTCATCAATAAGCACCAATGTTTTTCCGTAAGCAGCATCGAGAAAATACTTCATCTTGTTCAACTTAGAGCTGTACGTAGAGAGTTCATTTTCTATACTTTGCGCGTCACCAATGTCAGCCATTATGCCGTTGAACCAGCCCATCGTAGTATCCGGATGAACGGTCACCAGCAAGCCACTCTGAAGCATTAATTGTAGGAGTCCAACCGTTTTAAGCGTGATGGATTTCCCACCGGCATTAGGTCCGGAAATTACAAGGATGCGTGTTTTTGCATCGAGCCGGATATCTAGGGGTACAACCGGCTTCTTCTTCACTTTATGAAAGTCGCGAAGAACAGGGTTAATCGCTTTGATTAGTTCAATATGAGGTTTATCAACCAATTGAGGCAAGCACGCTTCCTCATCTAATGCATAGAGCGCTTTCGCATTCACGAAGTCAATCTGATAAAGCGCCGTGGAGAAGTCTCGAAGTACTTCACGGTAACCAGCTACAAATGCAGTAAGTAAGCGAAGAATGCGTGTTACCTCCCTCTTTTCTTCTTCTTCTAAAAGTGTGATTTCGTTATTGATTTCAAGCGTTTCCGATGGTTCGACAAAAAAGATACTTGCCTTTGCGGAAGAGCCGTGAAACACCCCATTTACCTGCCCTTTAAAAGCACCTTCTATGGCTAAAACTCGTTTGTTATCGTGAACACCTTCCTGCGTATCCGCTAGAACGCCAGCGCCTTGGTATTTTTTAACGGCGCGGTAAAAGATACGGTCGGCAGCAGCACGTTTTTTCGTGAGCGTGGCACGAATTTTACCCAATTCAGATGAAGCCGACGTCTTTACAACTCCTCTGCGGTCGAGTACACGATCAATCTCGTCTGGGACGGCCTTGTTTGGAGCGAGGTGAGCGAACTTATCCTGAATGGACGGCGTGCGCACGGCGTGTTGCTTAAAGAAGTAGTGTACCCGATTAAAGCTTTCAATCATGCTTTTGATGACCAGAAAGTCTTCTCCTTCAAGCGTCGCGCCTTGAATTTTTAAGCGTAATAGAAACGGCTTTATATCTTCTGCGGCTAGCGCTGGAACTGCAAAATCACTTTGATACAGCCCTAAGATTTCATGAACCTCTTGTAGATCTCCCGTAGTAATGACAAAATCACTGCTGGGCTTAAGGCTTTGGATTCGCTCGCGGGCACGTTCCGTTACAGCACGTTTTGAGACAGCCTGCTTGACTAAATCAAACTCTATACTTTCAAATAAATCTTCTGGATACGTTTTCAAAACTTACGGTCGACCGATATTATCCGCGGTACACGCCATCTTCGGAGGTAACACTTTCCGTGCCCGCATGTTTACGCAACCCTCCGGCAATTATAAACGCAAGTGCGGAAAGCGCGGTAGTTATGAATACATCGATGGCCGTCCAAAGCACACCCACAGGTACGTCGAAAAGATCATTTTGTACATCCCCCCAGAGCCAAAGCGCAAGCAGTACGATCGATCCAGTAAAAGGTTTTCTGCGCGTTTGCGTGGACCACGAAGGTATTTTAATGACTTTGGTGTAAAAGAATACAGCAAGTGCAGCACCCATTCCATGAGCGATAAGCATACTGTATACTGCAAACGGATTGGTAGCCATGTAGTTTTCCATTATGTTGGAGCGGCCTGCCCAATCTGCAGCCTGTAAATCTACCATAGGCAAGGGGTCTAAAAACAGACCGAAGAAAAGATGCAGCCCTGAGGTAACCATAATAGCAATGAGCAAGCCCACTAGGGTTAGGCCAATGGAACGTAGTGCAAAAAGGAATTTTTTCATGGCGCGTATGGGTATTATTTGAACCAGCTTTCAACCGTGTCGAGCTGAAGCGCAGCTACGTCTAATTTGTTTTTTTTTCGATAACCGTTCAGCTTTTGGTGAAGCGCAGCGGGTTTATTAGCTAGCAAGGCTTCTACGGTATGGTAGCCGGCTTGAGCAATATGTACAGCCCATTCCGCTGGCACACCTACCGCCTCGAAGTCTTGGGGACTAGCGACCGTATCAAATTTCTCAGGACGCATCTGCGGAAACAAGAGCACTTCTTGAATGCTGTCTTGGTTGGTGAGCATCATAGTGAGGCGGTCGATACCGATCCCCAAACCGGAGGTAGGCGGCATACCGTATTCGAGGGCGCGAACGAAGTCTTGGTCGATGAACATCGCTTCGTCGTCTCCCTTTTCTGATAATTTCAATTGGTCTTCGAAACGCTCTAACTGATCAATAGGATCGTTGAGTTCTGAATACGCGTTAGCGACCTCTTTGCCGTTTACCATCAGCTCAAAACGCTCCGTGAGTTCTGGGTTGTCGCGGTGTTTCTTACACAGTGGCGACATCTCCACAGGGTAGTCGGTGATGTAGGTTGGCTGGATGTAGTGCTTTTCACACTTCTCACCGAAGATCTCGTCGATAAGCTTGCCTTTACCCATGGTTTCGTCCACTTCTAGACCTATGGATTTCGCCGCTTCGCGTACTTCGTCTTCCGTCTTCCCGCTTAAATCGAGGCCGGTGTGCTCCTTAATAGCCTCTAGGATAGGTACTCGAGCGTACGGTGCTTTGAAGCTAACGGTATTCTCGCCGATAGTCGCATCTGTGTTACCGTTTACAGCCATGGCGACTTCTTCAAGCATGTTTTCTACGAAGCGCATCATCCAGTGGTAGTCCTTGTAAGCCACATAGATCTCCATAACAGTGAACTCTGGGTTGTGGGTTTTGTCCATTCCTTCGTTGCGGAAGTCTTTGGCAAATTCATACACCCCTTCAAAACCACCTACGATGAGGCGCTTGAGGTAGAGTTCGTTGGCAATACGTAAATACAAGGGCGTATCCAAAGCATTGTGGTGCGTGATGAATGGTCGAGCGGCGGCGCCACCAGGTATGGGCTGTAAAATCGGTGTTTCAACCTCCATGTAGCCTGCATCGTCGAAAATGCGGCGCATAGTACTGATCACGCGATTGCGTTTGCGGAAAATTTCCTTTACCTCTGGGTTTACGACGAGATCCACATAACGTTGGCGGTAGCGAATTTCAGGGTCCGTTAATTGGTCGTAAATCTTACCGTCGGCATCTTTTTTTACCACGGGAAGCGGACGAAGGGATTTAGAAAGCACCACCAATTCCTTCACATGTAGACTCATTTCGCCTGTTTGTGTGGTAAACATGTGTCCTTCTACACCGATAAAATCGCCAATATCTAGGAGTTTTTTGAATACATCATTGTACATCGTTTTGTCTTCATCTGGACAAATTTCATCGCGATTCACGTAGATCTGCAGCTCGCCAGTAGCATCTGTTAGCACGGCAAACGAAGCCTTTCCCATGATGCGTTTTGTCATCAGGCGCCCTGCGATGCGTACGCGCTCAAAGCCCTCTGCGCCTTCTCTATAGCTGGAAGCGAGGTCTTTAGCATAGTGGGTAACTGTATATTCCGCAGCGGGATAAGGGTCGATGCCTAGACCTCTTAATTTTTCTAATGCGGTACGTCGAAGCTGTTCCTGTTCTGATAATAATCTTGCCATGATGCAATGCGTATATTAAGGCAACAAAGATAATTGCCTTTTGTAGCTTAGCAGTATGCGATTTAGCCGATTTTACCCTTTCCTGTTCGCGTTGTTCACAACGGCATTCTGTACCGCTCAGCCATATTGGCAAAAGGGGGACCAGCTAGGTTATGTAGGCGGCTTCGCAACCGTTCAGGGCCAAGGAGAGCAAATCGTTAATGCGCACATGGATTTAGATCTGGGAGGAAGTCTATTTTTCACACCAAAGTGGGCGCTCGGTGCAGAGGCAAGCACAAGCTGGGACCCGCTGACACAAAGCGTGAATGCCACCACGCGTGCCCAGTATCTTTTGCTTGGTCGCAGTGATTTGTCCCACAGTCTTTTGGTAGACGTTCACGCTGGAATGGGTTACCATACCAGCCAAACAGTGATGGGCACTAGTTTTTCTTCGAACGATGTAAAGCTAGGGTTAGGCCTGCAATATACCTGGTGGATCAGCCAAGGTGTCGGCGTGTATCTGTGGCCGCAGTGGTCACGAACGAACGGTGGTCCCAGTGGATTATGGGGCTGGCAGTTCGATGTTCCTATTGGCGTCCAATGGAATTGGCACAAATAAGCATGAGAGAAGTAGAATTTCAGGATATCGGAAACGTGCGTTACGGCGCAGCTTGGGACTTTCAAACGAAGTTGTTTGAGCGAACGGTAGATCAAAAACTGATCAATCGTAAAACTCCGGAAAGGGCTAAAGAGACGACCGACCATCTTATTTTCGTAGAACATCCGCCCGTATTTACCCTAGGCAAAAGCGGCAAGGAAGCACACCTTCTTGTGGACCAAGCGCGCTTGCAAGAGGAAGGAATAGATTACCATCCCGTAAATCGCGGCGGTGATATTACTTACCACGGGCCGGGCCAGGTTGTCGGGTACCCAATCCTGGATCTCGACCATTACTTTACCGACATTCATAAATACCTACGTTACCTTGAGGATGTGGTCATTAAAACACTTGCTGAATATGGCTTGACCGCCGGAAGATCTGATGGTGAGACGGGCGTTTGGTTAGATGCAGGCACGCCGCTTGCACGTAAAATTTGTGCCATGGGCGTTAAGGCATCAAGGTGGACGACGATGCACGGCTTCGCGCTGAACATCAACACATCTTTGAAGCATTTTGGCTTGATTGTACCCTGTGGTATCAGCGATAAACAGGTGACGTCGCTTCATCTAGAATTGGGCCGCGAGGTCAATCTGGAAGAGGTTAAGGACCATTTGAAGAAGCATTTTGTAGACCAATTCGGTTGCACCCTAGTGCCAACCACAACCCCCTATACACATGAAAACAGCTAAGCGCGTACTTTCCGTACTCATCGTTCTTTTTTTGGTGCTAAAATTTTCGCCTTATGGTTATTTAATCAAAGGGGTGAAAGGCGCATATTTTGATGGACATACTTCTGCACATATTTATGACCGCAAGCATTTTGACCAACGTGAGATACCGGTGTTTAACGCAACTCCGCTGCCTGTTTCTGAAACATTAAAGCGTGTTTTAGATCCAGAGACGCGCGAGAAGTTAGAAAGTTACAAGACGGCGGGATTGTTGGTCGTAGAGCAGGACGAGATCGTCCTCGAGGAATACTGGAACGCGCACGAACCGTCAACGATGAGCAATAGTTTTTCCATGGCGAAAAGTATTATCACGATGTTGGTTCAGATAGCAGTACAAGACGGCTACATCGATTCTTGGGATGATCCCATCACAAAATATATTCCCGAATATGAGATTCCGGAAGGGGTCGCAGAGCCCACGTTACGTCATTTTAGCACCATGACCGCGGGCATGCAAATCAAAGAAAACTACAAAGCGCCATTTTCGAAGACGGCAAAACTATACTATGGGGATAATGTGATTGAGACGGCATTGTCTATACCTGTGGGCAAACACCCCGCAGGAGAAGTATTCGAATACCAAAGCGCACAAACGCAGATTTTAACCATCGCATTGAGCCGCGCTGTGGGCGAAAGTATTTCAAGCTACGCGAATCGCGAACTCTTTGCAAAGGCCGGTTTTGAGTCCGCGGCAACGTGGCATTTGGACCAAGCAGAAGGATTGGAACTGGGTTTTTGTTGTGTGAACGCGAGCGTTCGTGACTATGCAAAATTGGGCCAATTGGTCTTGCATCACGGATACATCGATGGCCAGTCCGTGGTAGACTCTTCGTTTTTAGCTATGGCCAGCAGAGGCTACCGTAGTCCCGAATACGGACACGGTTTCTGGATTTATCCTGAGCCCAATCAAAACGTTTTTGCTTTTCGAGGAATGTTGGGTCAAGAAATCATTATTGACAGATTACACAGTCGTGTTATTGTTCGTGTAGGAGAGCAAAGCGGGGGTAAATTTACCCGTGATTTCAATCGGGTAGAACTGGCCTTACTGGAGCAAACAGCACGTTGGGACAACAACTAATGTCTGCACCGGTGGTACATATTGACCAGCTATCTATTGCCTTCGATGGCCACCAGGTATTGCGTGATTTCACTTTCACATTAAATCCAGGCCAGACCATTGCTGTGGTCGGTGAAAGCGGATCGGGAAAATCTGTTGCGGCACTCATGGCCATGGGATTACTGGATAAGCGCGCAGAAATTAAAGCCGTCTCAGCCCAGCTTTTTAACGACAACCTTCTCTCTTTTTCTAGTGAAAAGTGGTCGGATCTTCGCGGAAATGAGGTGGCCATGGTTTTTCAAGATCCCATGACGTCACTACACCCTTCCATTCGGATCGGTCGACAGTTAGAGGAGGTGCTCGAACGCCATACTAAGCTGGATCGCGTCGATCGCGAAAAGGCAGTAATCGATGCATTGCGTGAAGTAGAAATTTCTGACCCAGAATCCAGTTCAAAAAAGTATCCGTACGAAATGAGTGGTGGACAGCGCCAACGTGTGGTTATTGCCATGGCGATGTTGTTGAAACCTAAATTGATTATTGCAGATGAACCTACTACGGCTTTAGATAAAGCGGTAGAAGGAAAAATTTTGGCACTCTTAAATAAGCTTGTAAAAGAGAGCGGCGCAGCACTTTGGCTTATTTCACACGATCTTGAAGTAGTCGCTGAGGTTGCTGATGAAGTGGTGGTTTTGTTCCGAGGTGAAACGGTGGAAACCGGGCCAGCGAAGCAGGTTTTTACTGCGCCGAAACACCCCTATACGAAGGGTCTTTTGGGATGTCGACCGCCGAAAGAAGGACGCCCATTCCCATTGCCGGTGCTAGATGATTTTTTGAACGACACAGTTCCTTCAAAACAGGTAGATTTAGCAGCCCCTAAATCTGCTGAAGAAGTAATGACCATTACGGGTTTGCGAATAGGGTTTGAGCGCAGATCGGGTTTCAGAAAAACAAAACAGTGGATTATAAACGACCTAGATATACATTTAAATAAGGCTGAAACCCTCGGATTGATAGGGCCCTCCGGAAGTGGAAAAAGTTCCATAGGCCGGGCCATAGTGGGATTAAACAGCTTTGAATCAACCACCTTTTCCTATTCTGGCGATACGAGCAAAATTCAATTTATTTTTCAAGATCCTTTTAGCGCCTTAAACGGAAGTAAACGAGTGGGATGGATACTGGACAGTGTCTTAAAGCGTCACCGACCCGAACTATCACTGCTGGAACGCTCGCAAGAGGCACAAGTTTTGTTGGAGGAAGTTGGGTTAACGGCTGCAGATTTAAAAAAGCGCCCAAAGGCCTTTTCAGGCGGACAACGTCAACGTATTGGAATCGCACGTGCATTGGCCGCTTCTCCTGAGGTCCTTATATGTGATGAAAGTGTAAGCGCTCTCGATGTCAGCGTACAATCCCAAGTATTGAACGTTTTGAATGGAATCAAAAAAAATCGGGGCCTGAGTATGATTTTCATCTCTCACGACCCCGATGTCATTAGGTATATGTGCGATAGAATTGTAAGGATATAGTTAAGTATTTGATATTTAAGTAATTATGGACAATTTGAAACAGCGAATGCCAAAATGTTTGTGTATCATGATACAAACACTTTGTCATGAAAAACGCTACACTCTTTATTTTCCTCCTCTTTTCCGGAGTGCTCTATGCCCAATACGATGTTGATCTAGCAGGTAACTTCTCATACGAATACGTTTCTACAAATACGGATGGAACGGTGAAATACAATATTAAATTTCACTACGCCTGTGATACGGCTTGGACAGGAATGACAACCACTACTTTTGGGAGTTATAAAAAAAACTCAACCCCCACTCCTTACCCAACACTTTCGATGAGCACAGTTCAATCAGGGCTGATGAACAGCTCTCCCTGTGGCGACCATGTATTCAATAAATTTACTTGGCAGCAGACACTAGATTTAGACCCTTATTCGCAATACGAGTTTGTCCACAACTGGTGTTGCAGGGCTCCATACATTGCAAATATTGACACGAATGGAGGCATACCAAACCAATATGCCCGAATGATTATGCTAACCGGTAGACAAGGGGTTAGGCCAAACAATAGCAGCCCGGATTACAGCAACGTTTATTTCAGCGCGCCAATCAATACAGAGACGCCCTTAGAAATATGCTCTGCGGACCCCGACGGGGATAGTTTATCATTCGTGATTATCAATAGTAAAAGAGGATCTATTCATCCAGTTCAGGGTTTTACAATGAACAACATATCCTATGATACGATTTCTGGATACAACAGTGCCCAACCTCTTGGACCAGGCGGCAGTGTATTTATAGACCCTAGCTCAAGAATGCTCATGGTGAAATCCGATTCTAGTCAATTTAACCTTCTCACCGTACGCGTGATTGAGTGGGCTAAAGACACTACCAACACCTACAAAATCATGGGAGTAAATAATAAAGAAGTGTTTATCGACTTTACAGACGCTTATTCACCTAGTCTATATGGCATTAACGCGAACTATGCATCTTCCGCACTCAAGTCAGACAGCGTTTATGTTAACTTAAAGAAAGATGTAAACCTAACTTCGCACAGCCTTGACTCAAATATTGTAACCCTAGTAAGCCCGTCAGCGGATACGGCATCGATAAGTACGATAAAATATGCAGGCTCAAAAAGCGAATTATTTTTAAGAACAGATTCGTTAGATGCACCAGGCGTATGGAAAATATATTTTACCAAGCATGGCAACTTTGCAAATAGAGGCAAGTGTGGCGAGCCGTTAGTCGACACAGTGCTCGTTGATATTCCTATTCCTAATATTGAACTGGTTGGAGATACGGGATACGTATACGTTGGATCGTCAAGAGAATATTTCGTTTTAAACGGACAATATTATGACTCTATTTCATGGATTTGCACGAATGGAAATCTAACGGGGGGGCACCACGATACTGTTCAGGTGAACTGGGGGTCTAGCTCAAATGGCCCAGGGTTTTTGCTAGCTGAAGCTGTAAAGTTGAAGAATGGCTCAAACTTCATTTTATTGTTAAGTAGAGATTCTCTTACTGTTGACGTAAATGGACTTTCATTAGAAGAGCGAACAAGTAAAATCTTGATATATCCAAACCCAACCGCCTATGAGATAGGGGTCGTCGGGGTCGCTAGCGGCACGGACTATGAGATTACGAATATTGACGGAAAAACGGTAATGCGAAGTAGATTGGAGGGCTCTAAAATTAATGTTTCGGAGCTGCCGACCGGACCGTATTTCTTAAGGTTTAGGAATAACGGAACTTGGCTATCCAAAGAGTTGATGATTACTCGATAAGTTTAGTTACTCCGGTCTTCAAAATCTTCTGTTTTTCTTCGTTGGTAGGCGCGTATAGCGAAGTATACCACTCCCAAAAGTATCACGGCCCAGAAGCCGAAGTACAAAACGCCGAAGATCATTATTTCAGTTTTACTGCCGTGCCGTAAGCCAGCATTTCAGCAGCGCCTTGCATTACCATAGCGGTGGTAAAACGAACGTTGATGACTGCATCAGCGCCCATGGACTGCGCATCTTTGACCATGCGTTGAAAGGCTTGTTCACGACTTTGCGCCTGCAAGCGAGTGTATTCGCTGATCTCCCCGCCGACAATATTTTTTAGTCCAGCAAAAATATCACGACCGATGTTCCGCGCGCGGACCGTGCTTCCTCTTGAGATGCCGAGGATTTCTGAAACTTCTTTTCCGGGAATAGTGGATGTAGTGGTGGTAATCATAGTGGTTTATATTAGAGGTCTTAAGTTAGCTAATTGAACCGAGAACACGTTTCATAAAACCATTGAGCGCATCTTTTTTCGGCGTACCATTCGTGATTTCCTTACCTACCTCAAGCGCACCATAGAGGTTTGAGATGAGCTCCCCGATCACTTCAAGTTCTTCGTCTTTTATCGTCGGCACATCGGCCAACGATTCAAGCACTTCAATAGTTTCGTGAATGTAGTCTTCGTCGTTTGCTTCGACAAAATTGACCAGGTGTTTGATGATAGGGATTTTCATAGGATTGCTCTTTTACAGAAAACAAAGTTAACAGACGCACTCTATCAAAAACTAAAAGGCAGATAGATTCATCTTATCAGCGTATTGGTTCTTCAGAAAGTACCGCTGAATGCGGTTAAGAATTGGACATAAACTGGTCAAAAATCAATTTTTCTGTAGCGTAACTTAGAGGTCACAATCCCAACGACTCAAAACAGAACGTATGACACGAGGAATAACGACCTTGATTTTAGCTGCCGCATTACTGCCGCTGACAGCAGGGGCCCAGATTTTATCTGTTACTCCGGCTTTTCCAGCGCAGAACGATACGGTAACCATCATATACGACGCCACGGAAGGTAATGGTGCATTAACAGGGGTGGTTCCAGTGTATGCCCATGCAGGATTGATTACAAACCAGAGCACATCACCTACAGATTGGCGTCATGTTCAAGGGAATTGGGGTACAGCGGACGCTTCTGTGTTGATGACTAATTTGGGCAATAATCTACACAAGATTGAATACCATATGCCGTCTTTTTACGGTTTCGGCAGCAGCGTTGTTGTACAACAAATGGCTTTTGTGTTCCGCAATGCGAGTGGAAGTATCGTCGGTCGTGATCCAAACGGGAGCGACATCTATTATGACGTCTATCCGGCGAATGCGGGTTTAATAGCCCAATTTTTAGCGCCTGAAACTACCCAGCTCATCAATAGTGGTGATTCATTAGAGTTTGTAGTGGCGGCAACCCAAAAATCAAATTTTAAGATCTACGATAACGGGACGTTAGTTTATCAAGATTCTACCAAACAGGATAATTTTTACCTCGGTAGCACTGTAGGTGGTATTCACACTGTCGTGCTTCAAGCAGAGTACGATACAACCGTTGTTTATGATACAGCCTATTATGCAGTTCAAGCACCTCTAAACGTAGGCGTTTTACCTGGTGGCATGGAGCAGGGCATCAACGAGCTTAATGATACTACAGTATTTTTCAAACTCTATGCTCCGTTCAAAAACCGTGTGTATTGTTTGACCTCGCTGAACGACTTTTTACCGGATACACTTAACGCGATGACCCGCACCCCCGGAGGAGCGTGGTGGTTTCTAGAGATGACAGTTCCCGCAGGACAACCCTTCACCTATCAATACATGATGGACGGTGATTTACGGGTTGCGGACCCGTACTCAGAGCAGGTTTTAGATCCTTGGAACGACGGATACATTTCCAGTGTGACCTACCCCAATCTACCCAGCTATCCGACCGGAAATACCACAGGTATTGTTTCCTTGTACGAAACCGCAAAGCCAGCGTACCAGTGGAATAACACCACATTTAATGCGCCCGATAAAGAGGAACTATTGATTTATGAATTGCTTATTCGTGACTTCGTTTCTACACGTAATTATCAGTCGTTGATTGATACGCTAGATTATATCGAGCGCTTGGGTGTGAATGCCATAGAATTGATGCCTAATTCAGAATTTGAAGGCAATTCCAGTTGGGGATACAACCCATCGTTTCACATGGCGCTAGACAAATACTACGGTACACCGGATAAATTCCGAGAGTTTGTAGACAGTTGCCACAGCCGCGGCATTGCGGTGATTATGGATCAGGTGTTCAATCATGCCTTTGGTCAAAACCCCATTGCTCAAATGTGGTGGGACAGTGGCAATAATCGTCCAGCGGCGAATAACCCTTATATGAATCAAAATTGTCCCCATCCGCCAAACTGTTGGGGGAACGACTTTGATCATTTCGTCCAGCCGACCCGCGACTACATGGACAGAATTAATACTTACTGGATTGAAAACTTCAATATTGATGGCATCCGATTTGACTTTACGAAAGGCTTTACGAACAGCTCAAATGCAGACAGCTATCAAGCAACCCGAATTTCAGCGCTTAAACGCATGGCCGATGAATGTTGGAATGTAGATCCGGACTTCTATGTCATTTTAGAGCATTGGGGTCCCAATCAGGAGGAAAAGGAATTAAGCGACTATGGCATGTTGCTCTGGGGAAATGCCGTACATCAGTATTATGAGGCGGCTATGGGGTATACACCGGATAGTGATTTTAAGTGGGGTATTTACAAAGAGCGGGGATGGAACGATAAGCACCTCATTTCTTATATGGAAAGTCACGACGAAGAACGCGCTTCGTACAAGATTAAGACCTACGGTAATGCAAGCGGGGGGTACGATACAAAAACGCTGGCGACTCGTGCAGACCGCATCATTCAAGCCAGCGCCTTTTTCTATACCATTCCAGGGCCGAAGATGATTTACATGTTTGAAGAATTAGGCTATGATATCTCGATTGACAATCCTTGTCGCGTTTGCGAAAAACCCATTCTTTGGAACTATTATAATGACCAATACCGCCAGAAAATTTATTTCTACATGGCTTCTATGATGGACATGCGCAAGAAGTACGATGTGTTCAACACTTCGAATTTCACGTATGCCCTCAACGGATCCTCAAAGCGTATTAACCTCAGTGGTGCCTCAATGCAGGCTACCGTTGTCGGAAACTTTGCAGTAACGCAAAAAGACGTGTATCCTAATTTTCAGCATACAGGAATCTGGTACGACTATTTTACAGGAGATACCCTTACCGTTTCAAACGCTACAGCACCGATGTCTTACGCTCCGGGAGAATGGCACATTTATACGGATGTAAAATTGACGGATGCCGCGTTTATGGATGTTGTTGAGGCTGAACGGATCGAAACAAAACCATTTATGGTGTTCCCTAACCCTAGCACAGGATGGGTTGATGTATTGTTTGACTTTCCACAAGGCACTTCTGTCGAATGGACGCTGCGCGATATACGCGGGAAAATGGCGGCGCAAGGCAGCCTTGTAACCGACGGTCCACAGATCACAGACTTTGACTTCACAACGCTTCCTAAGGGCGCTTATCTCTTACAACTGCAAACGCAGACTAAGGCATATACGGAGCGGTTGCTCCTGAATTAAAGTCAAAAAAAGCCCGGCATCGTCGGGATCGTTTGATTAATGTACGAGGTGCACCCCGTCCTTGTCTTGTGTGATGACACCTTCATTTTCAAGCGACTTTAGCAGCCTGCTAACCACCTCTCTTGAGGTGCCCAGTTCAGATGCCATTTTGACCTTTGAGAGCGCCACTCCTTTATGTCCGCTGACACGACAGCGCATTTCTATGTAGGCACGTAAACGAGCGCCCAATTGCTTAAAAATAGCATTGTCAACTAAATTTAGTAGCTCTTCAAAGCGCTTGCGGAAATTGGCTAATTCATACATGCGCCATTCCGGATAATTTGTAGCCATCGTATTTAATTCTCCAATAGGCACGTTTAGTATCACAGTAGGCGTTTCTGCTTCCACGGTGATGGGCATTTCCCCCTTTGGCAAGGTGGAAAAAGCGGCACACGGACAAATCTCACCGGGAGTTAATAAATACAAGAGCAATTCTTTCGAGGGATCGTCTATATCTCCTCGCATGACACGTGCGTTTCCTTCAAGAATTATAGGCAAGAAACAGGCTTGGATACCATAGTCTAGAATTAATTCATCCTTTTCATAATGCTCTAATTCACCTATAGTCATTAGGTGCTGACGCAACTCTGAGGAGAGTTCAGGGACAACGGTTTTTAAGGTAGAATGGATATCCATGATAATGCAATATTAGCAGATTGAATGTAGCAAAACCTATCGATTTTATACCGAGAGTGACGGCACAACTTCGCGATAAATGTCCAGTGCGCGCGCGGCGAGTCCCGCATCATGCTCCGGCACATCGACAGGCGCTTTTGGGAAAAGCGCTATGTCTTCGGTCTTCAATGCGATGCCCGTTTCCGTACTTATGCGCTCAAGCACCTTCTTTGGCTGGGCAACGAAATCTTCGTAGGCGATGAACTGAATGTTACTGAGGGTTTTCGCATAATTGTAATAGTCGACCCAACGTTCGAGCCAGTAGTTGAGTTGTGCGCGGTCGGTTTCTTGTGGGGCCGCTTCGGATAGATGAAAAGGCAATTGGCCCAGTCCGAACTCGTGGTGTCCCAACCAATTCATATACTCTAAAATGAAGGGATCTTCTGTCTGTTCTTTTTCAAATTTCTGATGCTGCTTCATCAAACTAAAAGCATGCTGAAGAGGCTCTCGAACTAATACAAAAACCTTCATATCTGAATTCTGTGGCAGAATCGATTTCAGGCGCAAAATGGCATTGTTGTTTTTAGCGAGATAGATTTGACCGTTGTCACAAAGACTTTTCGTGTAGCGGCGGTAAAGGTCGTTTTCTTCCGCGCTGATCTCGTGTAAATGAAGCTGGGTAGTAGAGATGAACCGGTCGTTAGTTGCCACCTTAAAGAAGTACTCCTCCAGTGCTTCGACACTGGCAAGCCCGACTTTAATCCCATCGCCGTGTGCACGCTCTTTTTCTTCCTTTTTCTTCGGTTTATAGAATTTACTCCACAGTCTGGGCGCGAGCAGAACCGGCATATTGCTGTAGTCTAAAGAGGCGAACGGGCCACGATCTGTAAGTGCACGTGTGAGCGCGGTCGTTCCTGCTCGCGCTAAACCAGTAATTAAAACGGCAGAGGTATGGTCTGTTTGAACGGGATGTTCGATGCCTTTGAGTTGTCTTTTCAGCAGTGCCTTTCCCAGATGGTAGTGGTTGAGAATGAGGCGGTGGAACAGTTGGGCCATAGGGCTATAGGCGCTTCTTTTCTTTTTGGGATATAAGAAGGGGAGCAGTGTACCTACACCGAAGGCCAAAAGTTTTTGCCGGTCGGGCAATACGTCCGCCCAGAAGTGACCGGGTAGGTAGTAATAGGTGTAAAAGGTAAACGCGATGAGCGCAGATAAGAGCGCGAGATTCAGCAGCAGCGATTTGAGGGTCTTTGCGGTTTGGGCATTGACTGCCTCAAACTTTTCATCGTCGTCTTGTTCAGAAATGAGTACATCAAGCAGTGCTACACTGTGGAGGGCAAGTTTGAAAAACGGCTTCTTCATACGCAATACCCCGATGCTCAGTAGTATTCCTGAAAGCGTGGGGAAGGCTATGAAAAGGACCGTCCACATTTACTTCTTGCGGGCCTTTTTAATCGTATACCAAATACGGTAGCCAAATGCAGCTACAATTAACACGAGAACCAAGACAATAAGGATACCAGCGCCAACGCCTAAACCAGGGCCAATGTAAAGAAACGGTGTTGTCATTTTGTGTAAATTATTGTACAAAAATACGGCTAAATCTGCGATGTTGATGCTTTCGTTTATCTTCGCCTTAGATCAAAAATAATCCTATGACTGCATTCTCAGAAAACGCCTTGCTTGAATTGCTCACTCGGTTTGCTTTAATATTGATTTTCAATATTGTTCAGATGCGGATCGTAAGTAAGCACAGTTACGAATCACGCAAAATTGTTTACAGCTTCTTCATCATATCTGTGGTTGTTTTCTTTTTAGCACATGCATTGCGGACTTTTGATATGCAGATTGGTATGGCCATAGGAATGTTTGCTGTTTTCGGTATCGTTCGCTACCGCACGGAGGCTTTAAAGCCACAGGAGATGACGTATTTGTTTGCATCAATAGGCATAGCTGTTATAAACGCATTGACGTCGGGTTCACAGGGCTGGTTAGAGCTTGTTGTGGTGAACGGGTTAGTGCTTGGGTTTATTTATCTACTAGAGCGCTTCTTGTTGGTTGAAGAGGCTGTGGAGCCCCTAAGGCAGAAGATCAACGTTACGTTCCCTGTAGCAGACTTAGAAAACGGGTTGCTAGAAGAGAAGGTTGAAATCCTTGCAAGTAAGATGAATATTGATGTGCAAGAAATAAACATATCTAAAGTAGATTATGCGCTAGGGACCGCTCAAATACAAGTGTATTATGAGAAATAAATTACTCGTAGTAGGCTTGTTTGTCTCTGCTTTAGCTTTTGGGCAAACGGACAGTTCTGTCGCCAATCATGTTTGGGCAAAAGTAGGTTACAAGACAAAGCTGTCTAAACAAGTGTCGCTCACTACGAGCGGCCAATACCGTGCTAAGTATAGTATTGAAGATCACGATCAGTGGTTGACCAATATAGAACTTGAAAAAGAACTGAGTAAAAAATGGGACTTAGGGCTAGAGCTTCGTCACTATTTTATTTTTGATAATCAAGGGGGAAATCAAGGAACCTTCCAGCGCGTTAGGGCACAAATTAATGCGCAGCGGCACATACAACTTCCGTTAGGTGAACTCCATTTTAGATATGCTGTTCAGCAACGCTGGATCGTATCTGGATCAGGTTCAAATGAGCTTGTGTCTCGCCTACGTGGAGAATATGATTTGCCCATAAAAAACTTCAAATGGGATCCTACTTTTCAGGCGGAGCTGTTAAACGGTTCATTCACTGAGTCAGATCAATCGTTACGATTAGGAATAGGGACAAGCAACAAAATAGGGGGAATAAAACTCCAATTAGGCTATTTCTATCAACGGGACCTTTACACTACAAATCTGTACAGGAATGTACTTCAAATGGGAGTAAGGTTTTAACACCTTACGGTAGTAAAGATTAATTCGCGGTGCGTTCTTGCAATTGATTATCAGAAAGTTGGTAGCTTTAAGAGCGCTGTCAGACTTCAGCGTCAATAATAAAATCATGGTTATGAAGAATCTGCTATACTTCCTTACACTAACTGCTTTTGTCGCTTGTACAACCACCGAAACGGTTGAACCATCCATCACCGATACCTATTTAGACTATTCCCAGCGCGACGATCAATGGACCGGCGGTGTGAAGGTGATCCCCGTTGAAACGGAATTAGGCACCTTTAATGTGTGGACGAAAAGAGTAGGGAATAACCCTGATTTGAAAGTATTGTTGCTGCACGGAGGGCCGGGCGCGACACACGAATATTTTGAATCCGCTGATAGTTACTTTCCAAACGCTGAGGTTGAGTATTATTACTATGATCAGTTAGGGTCGGGTAATAGCGACAACCCGGAAGACGAGCGACTTTGGGATCTTGACCGGTTCGTTGATGAGGTTGAGCAGGTCCGTTTAGCTTTAGGTTTAGATGCGTCAAATTTTGTGTTGTTGGGGCATTCCTGGGGCGGAATTTTAGGTATGGAATATGCGTTGAAATACCAGCAAAATCTGAAGGGCCTCGTGATTTCAAACATGGTTGCCTCCGCTCCAGAATACATGAAATATGCTCAAGAGGTCCTAGGGCCGCAACTGCCTGCAGAGGTGCTAGAAGAACTTCAGGCCTTCGAGGTGGCGGGAGATTACACCAACCCACGTTACTTAGGACTGATCGAAGAGCACTACTATCCGGAGCATGTTTTACGCCGCCCGTTAGCAGAATGGCCAGAGCCAGTAAACAGAAGCTTTTCAAAGTTGAATTATCCCTTGTATTTAAAGCTTCAAGGTCCTAGCGAGTTTGGTATGGTTGGCGACGCGACCCTTAAAAATTGGGACAGAACAGCCGATCTACATCGTATTGAAGTGCCTACGCTTAGTATAGGTGCGCAGTACGACACTATGGATCCAGAAGCTATGCGCGCCATTGCAGATTCAGTCCAAAACGGAACCTTTCTGTATTGCTCAGAGGGAGGACACATGACGATGTACGATGATGCAGAAACGTACTTCAACGGGATTATTGATTTTCTTAAGACGCTGTAGAATCAAGCCGCTGGGCTAATTCTTTACCGAGCCCCGTGCCTAAAGCAACCCCCATACCCCCTAGCCGAACTGCAGCATGAACACGGCTTGATGGGGATAATAGCAACGGTGTCTTTTCCTTACCAAAGGCCATGATTCCTGACCATGCATAGTCAATCTCCAGCGGACGCTCAGGTGCAATGAAGCTTTTGAGATCTTCTTTAAGTTGGCTTTCTAGTAGACTGTTGATGCCTTCTTGTGTCGTGGCTTCGCCCTTAAGATCAAGGTGACGGGCTCCGCCTATTAGAATTCTATTGCCTGCGTTTCGGAAATAATTATAACCGCTGTGGTAGTGAAACGTTCCTTCTGGTGGTGCCCACGACAGTGGTTTTGTGACGAGTACCATGCCGCGACCAGGTTCAAGATTCACTTCCGGCAGCAGCGCTTTTGTGAATGCATTTGTACACAAGGCTAATTTTTTCGTGAAAAGCTGGAGTGGGCCGTCTGCAGTGGAGACGGTGACTTCAACACCGTTGACCTGCTCTTCATAGTGCTGGACGGTTGTTTGCGTATAGAATTGCACGCCAGCTTCGCGGGCTTTTCGCGCAAAAGCGTTCATCATTTTTCCGGTATCAATACTTCCTTCAAATTGGTTTTTTACGAGGCCTTTGACGGCTTTCGTTTGGAACCCAAAGCTGGGAATCTGGTCCGTTGCATTAGAGAAAACAGGCTTTTTAAAAAGGGGCTTTAGCCAGTTGTTGAATGAAGCCGTACGTTCGTGCAAGTCGCCTTTGAAGTCCAGTTCGTATCCGCCCACCGGACGGTAGTCAATGGCAGTGTCCCCTAATAATTGGCGTAAATCAAGACCGCCTCGGTATCGTTTTTCAACCAGGGAAAGCAGTGCGTCGTGGGAATCAGATTGCGCATTTTCGTGCAACTCTGATATGGATCCAAAGCAAACGAACCCGGCATTTTTTGTGCTAGCCCCTGAAGGAAAAAGCCCGCGCTCTATGACCGCTACCTTTTTTTCGGGATGGGCCAGTTGATAATGCAATGCCGTACTTAACCCAACAATACCGCTGCCAACAATAATCAAATCGTGGTGAATGAAAGAAGATTTTTCCCAGTAGCTCAGCATATCCAAAGAGTGAATGGCTCTAAGTTACCTTAGAAGAGTTATTTTGTGGCAACAAACAGCCGTAAATGACCTCCAAGACAATGCAAAGAATACATTCTTTAGATATTTTAAAAGGAGCTATTATGATTATAATGGCTCTAGATCATGTCCGTGACTATTTTCACGCAGATGCTTTTTTGTTTGATCCAGGTGATCCGATTCAAAGTAACGGTGCTATTTTCTTCACACGATTTATCACCCATTATTGCGCACCCATCTTTGTCTTGCTTTCAGGGGCTTCGATTGCTTTGGTCCATGCCAAAAAAGGCACAGCATTTACCAGAGGCTTTCTGTTAAAGCGCGGCTTGTGGTTAATGTTTGCGGACGTTGTCCTAGTCAATCTTTGTTGGACGTTTAACCCAACACTTCCATTCATGCTTTTAGGTGTGGTTTGGGCCATAGGGCTGAGCATGTTGTTTGTACCCTTTATATTGAAAGCGAAGCCGATTTATCAGGCCGCTTTAGGCGCTGCAATTATTGTCTTCCACAACATGTTGGACAGCATTGCAATTCAAGAGTTTTGGTGGGCAATACTGCACCGCTCTTTTGATGTTGCCGTATACGATGGCCATAGATTTCTATTGGGCTACCCTCTTTTGCCCTGGGTAGGCGTTATGTTCGTAGGTGTCGCTCTTGGAAGTCTTTATAACCCCTCTTTTGATAGCCAACTTCGGAAAAAAGTACTCTTTCGCGCCGGAATAACATTGAGTGTTTTCTTTTTTATAATCCGATTCAATAACGGCTATGGAAACGCAAATCCATGGGAATACTATGACGACTTATCAGGAACGTTAATAGCGTTTTTCAATCCATTAAAATATCCACCCTCTTTCGCCTACGCATGCATGACGTTAGGCCCCGCTTTTATTATACTCTCGACGCTTGAGGGCTCCATGAATGGCGTAAAGGAATTTTGCAGGGTCTTTGGCAAGGTGCCGTTTGCGTATTACCTCGCACACATCTTTTTGATACACCTACTGGCAATGGCTTACGCATATATGACCGGTCACGGCTGGCGTGTCTTTGTCCTAGACAACTGGGTCACCATGTCAGATTCATTGAAAGGATACGGAACATCGCTTTTCGGAGTCTATACAGTTTGGGTGGTGACCGTTGCTCTATTATACCCAGTATCTAAGTGGTACGGCACTTATAAGGCCACACATAAACACTATTGGTGGCTTAGCTACTTATAGGCGTTTATGGAAGTTCATGGTGAATGACAAGGCACCTACAAAGAGAATTCCTGACCAAATTCAGCGAAATGCATGCCTTCGGCTTCTAAAGCTTTGCGCCCCTCAAAGTCCGCGTTACGTGCCGGGTTTGAGTGATTCAGGTGAATAAAGTAAATTTTCTCACGCTCCTTTCTAGGTAGATACCTAAACAGCTTAGCCGATTCTGATATGAATGGATGCGGCACCTCTGACATGGGGCGTGGCACTTCTCCATCAGCGAAAAAAGTACCATCTATGAAAGCATAGTCAACGCGTGGGATTACAGCGATGATGTTCTCTTCCCATTCCTCCCACTTGTCAATATCTGGAATGTAAAGCGCAACCTTTCCACCTTTCCGTTTAATATAGTAGCCTACTGTTTCGGAAAATTCGTCGCGGTGGGGAACTAAAAAGGGTTCGACGATCAGGCCGTTTTTAAGCGTGCGCGGCACACCTTCTTCTAGACCATTGAGGGTGATGTTTTGAAGTTTTAAGAGCTGGTTCCACGGGCCGTTCTTTGCTAAGAAATCGATCATTCTTGGCATTGCATAGACCGGTATTTTTTTCGTGTTGGCTGCTTCGCGGCCGAAGTGCGCGAGCCCGGTATAATGACCCATGTGCGCATGCGTTAAAAAGACGGAGTATTTTTTTGATCCCGATCGTTCTAAGATTTCCCCGAGCTGCGGTACAATATCTGGTGTCGCATCAAAAAGTACTGCTAGGGTAGAATCGTAAACGCCCAGGCTTGCAACATAGTCGTTCGCTTTTGGTGAGGCACAGCAGGGTTTTTCGCAATTCATATGCGGGGAACCTCCATCTTGAAGCGTGCCTAATACAACAAGGGTTTGACCGTACACGGTACCAAATGTGAGGTAAAAGGCTATAGTAATGAAGTGCTTCATAGCGAGGGGGGGTTAAAAACGTATACGCGAAAGGAGGTATAAAAGGATCAGTACTGTTACTGCGCGCCAGTACTTCTTAAACATGGAATCGGTCCACTTATTTGCTCCCCACATAGTAAAATATTCAACAAACAATATAGCGGATTTATTTGCTGCAGCGCAGCGTGAAAATCGATTGATATCACAGTTTTTTGGACGCATCGTAACATTCTGTACTGTTCAAAAGAATTATAGAATGGTCAATATGAAACAGCAATCGAACTAATAATAATTAGTTTCCTTAAAACAAAATCTTAATTATTATGAAACGCAAGTTATTATTTACTCTGGCAATCGTGAGTTTGTCAATGGGGCTAAGTGCTCAGGAGTATGCAAAAAATTCCTTTGGTATTCATACCGCAGGACCTATTCAGTCTTTTGGGCTTCAATGGAATCATCAGTTTTCCGCAAGCACGGGCTTTACCGCATTTTACGGGGCGGCTGTCGAACAATCTTACGACGCTGTCGATCCCTACACATTTGAGGGTAGCTCTCAAGGCTATACAGGCACGGGCCTTGAATCTAGTAGTTGGACTGGATTTTTGTTGAATCACCGCCCGTTTGATGACTTCCAAGGCTTCAGAGTCGTAGGTGGAGGTGGAGTTGGCCGTCTAGGCGGATCATTCACAGGAATAAACGATGGCTATAATTACTTTCTTAACGGACATGGTCCATTTGCGTATATGGGCATAGGACTTGGATCTAAACCTGTTAAGGGTTTTCAGTGGGGCATTGATATTGGCTGGCTGAGAGCGCCAGGCTTTGATGTTATTTCTGATGGCATTGATGCAGTTGCTGCTGCGCACGCAATGGAGCTGGTAAAGCAAAACCACGCAACACCATTCTTTCCAAACGCGCAAATCTCAGCGTCTTGGGGGTTTTAACCCGCTGAGTCCTTTTGATTTTTAATACTTGATATAAGGTCCACGCATGAAATTGCGTGGACCTTTATTCATTATAAATGAGCCAACTTGTCAAGTTGTTTCATTAGTTTTCGTGGTGATAGTCAGGAGATCTTAAAAGTCTTATTAATCGACATTATGAAATTGCCTAATTACGACTATCCAGAAGCATACTCTTCGATGAGAATCCATTTATGATATCAAAAAAAGAAATATGGTTTTGGCACAGTTGCTTTGCGAGCCTTCATTTATGGAACTCATTGATTTCAAGGCGCTTCTTTTTTTATACGGTAAACAATCCGTCAATGTTTTATTCTGGCGCGTTTCTAAACAATAAATCGGAACTTTTAGGAAAGCTTCATCCCAGCATTGTGCCAAAAGGCTTTTCTCATATTGGGCGTATTGAGAAATTGCCAAAAGAAATGGATTTTCCGGTTATTGCTAAACCCGAAATGGGTGTAACAGGTCTAGCAATAAAGAAGTGCAATAATCTCTTGGAGCTTAACGCTTACATGTCAACAGCATGTAACGAGTCAATTCGAATCGAATCCTATGTAGACCGTGCAATGGAGTTCGGTGTTATGTTTTATTACTATCCAGTAACGGGTAAATCAGAGGTGTCAATTATAGAAAAACGCTACCCAAGA